>Ga0058691_1000028_pt1 | contig 172092 bp, 125 predicted proteins | sample AgamicAtPrz_FD_55051 | JGI IMG/M metagenome (GOLD analysis project Ga0058691, IMG submission 55051) | Agave microbial communities from Guanajuato, Mexico - At.P.rz | ecosystem: Host-associated > Plants > Phyllosphere > Phylloplane/Leaf | place: Guanajuato, Mexico | collected 2012-05-28
GCGCTCATGACCAGCAGCACGGTTGCTGCGGCTACAACAACGGGAAATTTAAACATTGTGTTCGCTTCCTTAAGCGGAGTGAGATTGAGCTGAGCGTAGCAAATAATGGTGCCTCTGAAAGGACGGAGGCATAAATGCAAATGCTTAGTAACGGCGTGTTACGGTTTATCGCGTCATCAGTCACGTATTCCTCCTGGAGCGGTTTGTTGTGAGGGGGTCGTGAAGAGGGCGGTGTTGAGCACAGATACAGGTATAAGGCTGTTAGTTACAACAAGCTATTGCAAGGTGTTGTAAAACCTCCATGCCATTCTGCACAATCCAGCCCCCCTCCCCCCAAACGCGTGTAGGAATAAACAGCATTGCCCCTTGTGAAAAGCCGCCGCCGCCCGGCCCGTTAGGGCCGGAGGAGGTTGGTTTATATTTACAGGATGCTGTAACTACTAAAACTTACTTTACTCAATGCAATTTTGCCCTTGTGCCTATTTAACATCGGCGCTGCATCGGAGTTTACCCCTCGCTCTTCAGGACAAAGCGGCGAAGGTGAGACCAGCTTCGCGTTATTCTTTAATTAAAGAAACTAAACAAAATGACGATATTACTGAAGATACCATTCGTTGTGAAAAGGAAGTGAAACATGAATGCTCTGGACGCCAACGGCACGCTTGACGCGTCATCCGTCAGCTTATTGAAATATCCGGGTTATACGCATCCGGAAGCCGCCCCAATTAAGATTGATCTCAATCAACTCCCGCCAGCAGCAGCTTCTTCAGGCAGTGAAATCAGCCAAGAAGCGCGCGACAAAGCCCTCAAGGAAGTGGCGAATACCAAGAGTCAGATGATACAGGCGCAAGCCAGCCATTCTTTGTTAATCAACGATCCGCAGATTGGCGAACTGGTCAAAGCCTTGGAAGATTCCACCCCGATCGGTATCAATGATATGGCGGGATTGATCAGTACTGCACTCACCGCACCTGCCGGCAGCGGCACGGCTAACACGCTCTCTCAGGATCTGGCGCTAAGCAAAGCAAAATTGAACTATCTGGTCACCAAGTTTATCCCTCCCGCGCAGCAGGATGCGGCAGGCGCGTTAGTAGATCGCTACGTCGAGCAGAAAGCGCAGGGACAGGATGACGTCTATATTGCGCTAAAAAAAACGCAGCTTGATATCGATAAGCAAACCGGGAACGGCGAACAAGCCCAAACCCAGCAGGCGCTCGATGCGCTGCAGCAGGGTCAGGCCGCCCTGCAGACACAGCGCAATGCCATGCTGCACCTTGTCGATGACACGACCGACAGTGCCGCCTGGTTTACCGCGCTGCGCCAGACCCTGCCCGCCTCATCCAGTGATTATGATCCCGGCCACCGCATTGAGTTAGCCCACATTGATAGCCTGCAGGCACAGTGGGAGGCGTTTACCGCGGGCGTGGCTCGCTTTACTGCCATGCACACATAAAGGGGAGCGAGCGTCCGCACCGGCTTTTTCAAGGTGTGACACATAACGCGTTCGGTAACAGATCGCTTATCAGATTTAAGCATCTCTGACCGGGGCTTACAGTAGATTCTGCACCATAGCGCCTGTCTGATAGCCCAGGAGAGAGACGATGCGTTCCACCTACCGTATTGCCCTGTTCTTTTTGTTTATAACCTTTGGATCGATGGCGAAAGCGCATATACCTGACACGTTGCCTGCTGCTGGCCACCGCGTGGGTTTTAATACCCACAGTGGCTTGGCCGACACGGCAGAAACGCCAGAAGAGCATATTCGTGAAGAGGATCATTTTCATCACTGGAAAGCGCGTTAAAACGTTTGTGATGGCAAACAGAAAGAAACCGTGCGGGATGGGTCATGGCTGCCTTTCACCTTCCAGTGCCCGCTACGACAAACGACAAACGACAAAAAATGTCGGAAACTAACCTCTCAAAAGCCCGCAGCAGAAAATTATCGCCCGATAACACAAATTAGGCCCTACTTTCTGCGTTACGCAGAGTTAATAATGCATGACAAAGCACAATACGAGAACGTGTTGTGCGAAACTCGCGCGACTCCACGCAGATATTATTTAATTAATTTGCTGAATTCGTCATTTCGCAGGTGGATCACCATTAGGAATGTATTACGTCTACACAGAGATGCAAATAAAGCGCACCTTTACCTCCTGCATGAATTATGTCAGCAATAAGTCATAACGTTTAAGCTAATCAAGGCGTTATTATTACTGTTGCAGTTAACCTCTTTGAATAAGCGGACCGTTAACGCGGCACTGCACGTTGCTCCCTACGGGTTACGTGCAGGGTATTTCTGCACCAAAGCGAAATTAAATAAAAATCGCGTAAATAAAACGTTTTCATAATCGAAAAATCAATGCCCTCTGCTTACAGCCTGTTATACTCCATCCAAAAGACCTCTTTTGCTTTCTTTTATTCGCAGCAAGTTAATTTCGTTACGGCTGACACATTTTATTTTTTTATCTTCGTTTCGCTTCGGAACCAGGCCGTAGCAGGGGTCATTTATGCTCATTAATCTTGACGGCGACAGCGATCGCCGCGCGCGCGCACTCGCTGCACTGCGAAATCCGGACGCCAGCCGCGACGAGGTGCTGCAGAAGTTTGTCAGACTCGCCAGCCAGGCGCTGGGGATTCCGGGTAGTTTTATTTCTGTCTTGGATGACCATCATCAGTACATTCAAGCGGCCCATAATTTTTCCCTGAAGCACTCTCCGCGTGAGCTGTCACTTTGCCGCCATGTGGTAGACAGCGACAATATTGTCGTGGTGAATGATACCCTGCTTGATGCGCGGTTTTCGTCACATCCGCTGATTATCGGTGCGCCCTTTATTCGCTTCTATGTCGGCGTGCCGCTTAAAAACGCGGAGGGCATTGTGCTGGGGACGTTGTGCGTCACCGATACCTCGGCCCACTCTTTCAGTAATGAACAACGGGATATGCTAAAGCGCTTAGCCGCGCTGGTGATGTCTTTTCTTCAGGCCTGGCACTCTGCGGGGTTTATTGATTCCCTCACCGGACTGCCCAATCGGCAAAGACTTATTCGCGATCTGCAACTGCTGGCGGCTTCAGAACACCCCCTGACGCGGCGGCTGGTGATCATCGACTGCGTTTCTCTGCCGCGGGCCATCGACCTCACGCGATCTATGGGGATCGCGTCCGTGGAAAACTTGCTGAAAGATGTGGCGACCCTGCTGCCGCTGCGTCTGAGAGCGTGCGTTGGCGAGATTTTCTATACGTTAACGACCGGCCGCTTTGCCGTGCTTACCCGATCCGACAGTCTTCTGAACGCCAGCTGGGTCGCAGACAAGCTGGCGGGGATCAGTGCCGACATTGGCGAAGGCATGCAGATGGCCCTCTCCACGCACGCCGGAGAAATCACTTTTACCCCCGGACAAACCGCTGCACAGGACGCGCTGCGTCTTGCCATTAATACGCTCCACGAAGCCGTGAGCCGCGACGTGCCCTCGCTGCGCTTCGCGGATATCGAGGCGACACAGCGCACGTTCAGCGGTACGCGGTTGGCTGGCACCAGCGGCCTGAGTTTGGTTTATCAACCCCGAATGTGCCTGCGCAGCGGCAAGCCGGTGGGCTTGGACGCGCTGGTGCGCTGGCAAGATCCCGCGCGCGGCGAGCATGCAGCGGGTTTCTTTCTTCCCCTCACCGAACAAACCGAACGTCAGCACGCTCTGACGCCCTGGCTCATAGATGAGGTCATGGCGCGCTTAAAGCGGCTGCGCAACACCTGTATCCAGCTGCCTATCACGCTCACGCTGAGTAGCGCTGTTTTTGCCCAGCCCGGCTTCGCAGAGACGCTGTCAGAGAAAATGCACCGCACCAAGATCCCGACGGCGCTGCTGGGCATTGCCTGCTCTGAACCTGAGCGTCTTATTGAAAGCCATGAAGCATTAGAAGGTCTCGAAGCGCTTAAACGACACGGTTTTACCGTGTCACTCGACGATGTAGGCTCTGCGCAGAGCACCGTTTATAACCTGCACCGCATGCCTTCTGAGGCAATTAAGCTCGATCGTACGCTGTTCAACGATATGTCCATGGACACGGCGTCGCGCATTATTGCCTCCGGCATTCTTTCTCTGCTTAAAGAGCGTGATTACACCATGCTACCGGAAAGCACAGAGGAGAGCGAAACGGCAGAGGCGTTGACCCCGTTTAGCGATGAACGGGTAAAAGCCAGCTTTCACGCACGGCCACTGCCTGAACATGAGTTGGATGAGTGGTTGTCGTGGAAACTGCGCGGCCAGTGTTAATCGGCTTGCGCTGCTGAATCGATAAATAAGAGTGAACTTTATTTGCCCGCATGTAATGCTAAGTCGATACGGCATCAACTGTCTGATGCCGGGTGGTCAGGTTCTCAGGGAGGAACGGCATGTTGCAGTCGGCTTACTATTATTTATGCCCCGATAGCGAAACGAGCGGAGAATTGCACAAGCAGGGATGTTTTATGCTGAGCGAAAGGCGAGAGCGTATTTTCTTGGGCTCTGTTTATACGCGTTACCAGGCGGTGAGTTTGGCAAGAAAGCACCGCGTAGCCGTCTATGTGTGCCCACACTGTTTGGATTGACGTCTCTGACTGCGAAGGATGGCTCTGCGCGCAGCACACCGACGCAGCGACACAGGAAAGCGGCGTAAAAAACAAACAGGCGGTGCCGACAGAAGAACAATTCTGTCGGCAGCTTCGCTTATCGCCCTTTACGGCTTGAGAATGACTTTGGTCCAGCCTTCATCGCGATCATCGAAATGTTTGTAGGCGTCAGGGGCTTCAGCAAGTGATAGGCGGTGAGAGATGATGTCGCCCGGTTTCGCTTTCCCCTGATGAATGAGGCGCGCCAACTGCCGGTTATAAGCTTTGACGTTCGCCTGCCCAGTACGGATCGTCTGGCCTTTAAACCAGAAACTGCCGAAATCAAACGGCATCTTACCCGCTTTGGCCAAGTCGGTGGCCGCGCCCGGATCCTGCGGAACAAAAACCCCTACTACACCAATACCGCCCGTGGCTTTTGTCGAAGCAACCAGACTGTTCATGGTGGCCGAGTTATCTTCATGGCCGTGTTTGTTACAGCACTGGTAGCCCACACATTCACAGCCGCAATCGGTGCCGCGCCCGTCTGTGAGATCAAGGATCCGTTGCACGGCCTCATCGCCGGTGGCTTGTATGGCCGTAGCGCCCAGTTTCTCTGCCAGCGCCAGACGATCTTTGTGCGTATCGACCACAAAGACCTGCGACGCCCCTTTAATGATCGCGGAGTGCGCCGCCATCAGCCCCACCGGTCCCGCGCCGTAAATGGCCACGCTCTCGCCGGGCTTTAATCCAGCAAGCTCTGTGGCATGCCAGCCGGTAGGGAAAATATCAGACAGCATCACATAATCATCTTCTTTTTCCACCGCATCGGGCGGCAGCACCAGACAGTTAAAATCGGCAAAGGGCACCCGCAGCAGTTCCGCCTGACCCCCTTCCCAGCTGCCCATTTCTGCGAATCCATACGCCGCCCCCGCGGTGCCCGGGTTAGTGGTGAGACAGAAACCCGTTAATCCTTTTTCACAGTTCTCGCAAAAGCCGCATCCCACGTTGAACGGCAGACAAACATAGTCACCCACCTTGATACGTTCGACGCCCGAACCGACTTCCACGACTTGCCCCAGATTTTCATGTCCCAGAATACGCCCCTGCTCAAAGCTGGTGCGGCCCTCATACATATGCAAATCCGAACCGCAAATGTTCGTGGTGGTAATGCGCACCAGAACATCCGTGGGCCGGACAATTTTTGCATCCGGCACGTCTTGCACTTTGACATCATAAGGGCCGTTGTAGATAACTGCTTTCATGTCTCTCTCCTGCTTGCGTCCGAAAAACCATGGCTGTCCGAACCAGTGGGTGTTGCCTAAGCGTAGTTGCCATGGGCGAAAGCGCGATCGGCCTCAGAAGGATCGGGAATGTTCTTACCGCCATTGAATCGGGTCAGCGGGTGGGACACGGGTAAGGAAATAGGTCGCTGCGGGTGGCCTGAAGCCGTTATATCCGGTTCGCAACGTGCCCATATTCCTTTTCAATAATGGATGAGCAGGGAGAGAGGGTGGCATAGTGGAGGGTGCGTTCAAGTACTTCACGGCCGATATACCCGCGCCGTACGACATGACACAAGCAAGGGAAAAGCCGTTTATGAACACCCCGTTATCTTTAGACGCACTGGGCCCACGTATCTGCATTATGGGCCCTTCCAACAGCGGCAAATCGACGCTGGCCAGTGCGATAGCGATGAAAATGTCCTTACCGCTTATCCATTTAGATCAGCTTTATCACTTGCCGGATACGCAGTGGCTTCCGCGGGATCCTTCTGCGTTTTATCGCTTACACGCTGAGGCGATAAAGCAAGAGAAATGGGTGATCGAGGGCAATTATACAAAATGCATACGTGAACGATTCGAACGCGCCACCGGATTAATTTTGTTGGATATCTCAACGCCGATCGCGTTGGTGCGCTATATCCGACGCTGTTATGCCTTAACGCCCCGTATTGGTGGCCTCCACAGCGGCAAAGATCCGGTCACCTGGGCGATGCTGAAATACATTACGCTGACCGCACCTAAAAATCGGCTGCGCCACCGAGCACTGTTTGATCAGACCTCCCTGCCTAAACTGCTGCTGACATCGCCCCGCGCGATGCGTGCCTGTTATGATCAGTGGGGACTCACGCCGTAGCGATTTTTTGTCACATTCAGGCCCGGTTGTCATCGAGGGTGAGAAGCCGCTTACGCATGTATACTGCATGGAATGCAAAGCGCTTGAGGGCGCGGATGCCCGCAGCAGATCTGCATATTTTTGCCGGAAAGTTTAGCATCAAGGCGACCTGAGCTCGAAGCGAGTCTATCAACTGGATGAGGTATACACGTGATGGGCTGACCACATTCGATAAAGGCAAGCAGGTCATCTGCGTCAGCGGTTAGGACCTTTATCACTCGCTCAGCCACCGGATCGCACAGCCTGATTTGCTTGAGCAAGATCCGGCACGCAGCTAACACGCGCGGGCCTTACACGCAATTTGACCGGCATTACACATTTAAAAATTAACGACCCGCCACACCAGACTAACAAGCCGGGGTTTCCGGATATGTTGTCAGAGCCAGCAAGTTACCTTGCCCAGTCTTCCAGGGCCAATCCCGGTACCCGCTCAAATTCCCGCGTGTTATTGGTCACCAGGATCGCCCCTGTAGCAATAGCATGCCCCGCGATTGCGGTGTCGTTCGGACCGATCGGTGTGCCAGCCAGCCGCAGCGCCACCCTAAGGTCAGTCGTGGCGTCGACCGCGTTTCAGTCCCAAGGGAGGATGGCATCGAAGCGAGCGCAAAATGCGTTAACCAGCTCAATGTGGCGCGGCGAGGCCTTCGGGCCGATGGCATCGAAGCGCATCTCTGAGTAAGTGATGGCTGAGACGACGATACGCTGAATCGGAGTCCAGGAATAAAATAGCCTGAGCAAATCTTGCAGGTTCAGCTCTCTCTGGTAAGAAAACATCTGAACCATTCAGTTTATTAAGAAGCGCGTCAATCATATCGAAATCCCATGCATCACGAATAATATCCGTAACAAAACTTCCCGCAATGCGGGGATTAACTTCAATAATATGAACGCTGTCAGATTCGGTAATGCAGTCAATATGAACAGGACCCCAGCAAAGATTCATTGTCGCTACGACGTGCTCATAAAGCGCAGCAATATTCCTGATGTCTTTCTCACTGAGGTCGGTTTACGAGGTGTATCTCCGCTCAATAAATAAATCACCGGTTTTTTTTCTTCTTCATAATGCCTGCAAACTGGCCATCGAATATTTCAACGCAGTATTCCGGGCCGTTTATAAAGCTCTCTATCACTATATCTCCGGAGGGTATAATTCAGGCAGGGCTTTATACATTTTCTTGAGGCATTCCATATAGTCTGAAACGTCAGTCGGGGTGTAACACTTGCTTATCCCTAACTCGCTGACCCTTCAACCGGCTTTACTACAACAGGAAGGGTAAAATGTTCAAACCGGGATTGATATAACTCATCGCCCGTATGAGGAATGAGCGCGGACAGATGACACTGGCTGTAAGCTGTAGGTAAGGCCGCCTGTGCGGCCTTTTCAAATCTCTTATGCGGGCTGGGCTGAGGCCTGAGGAATCATAAAGTATTCATTTTCAATTGCCCTGATCGTTTTCCAGTCCCTGTTCAGCTGTTCAAAATTTTCATGAAACAACCCGACCATGCCAATAGCTGTCTGCAGGCCCGTGGTGATCTGAAGCTGACCACCCGGTTTTACCCACCGCTTTACGCTTACAAATGAAGGCAGGCTTTCAATTCTATCCCAAGGGAAATTCTGTAACTGACGGCCGGAAACCGGAGAAACCAGCAGGACATGTCCGCAGTAGCCGCTGAATCCCGGGGCTTTCCCGATGCTGTCAATAAAGTGTGCATTGTTGACAAACGCGTTGACGGTAGCGGACACATGATTTTCCCCCGTCACCGCCGTCGTCAGTAAGGGATCGAGGCTTCCATGCAGACGGGAATTCAGCTCAACGATTACCGGCCCGTCGCCGGTTAGCATGACTTCCATATGGGACGGTCCGAATTTAAGGCCTACTGCATCCAGTACTTTTTTTGCGTAATCAATTAGCGCCAGGAATCTGGGCTGGGTATGATCAACCACCATCATTTTTTCAAGGCGCGGCGATTCCCGACGATCCCGATCCACTTCCCATACGCTGACAACCTTGTGGTGACCATCAAAAGAGACGATATCAACAATGTACTCCTGTCCTTGCGTGCACGACTGAACAAGAATTTCATTCTGATCTTCATCATAATAGGATTTTGAGTTAAGAATATTTTCCGCTGCTTCCCTCACCTGCGAAAGGGAGTGGCAGACTTTTACTCCACTTACGCCGGCACCGCGGGTAGGCTTCACCACAACCGGCAGGGTAAGGTGAGCTCGCGTCCATTCAACAATTTCGTCTGAGTGTTCTGACTGATACTGCTTCGGCGTGAGAAGCCCGCTACGGCGCAGGATTTCTATCTGCTCAAATTTATGGCGGCGTGCCTTTGCCAGATGGACGGGATTTTTGTATGGGACATCAAGCGCTTCGGCAAGCTCGGCCGCAAGCTCAATGCCGCTGCCCCCGCCCGGTAAAACCACGTCAATCTGCAGATCATTCAAGCTCTCTGCCAGCGCGCGGATGTCACCCTGGTAGACAAGACTGCGTATATAGTCAGTATGATTGATCTGTGCCTTCAGGCGTTCCGGCAGTGCCTCACGGCTCAAGACGTGAACACACTGAATCCCGTAGGAACGAAAGGCCGGCGCCAGATACGCGCTGGTTGATGCACCATCCACGATAACCACAGTACTTATTAATTTCATTTAGTTAATCTCCGGCTTAAAATTCTGCATCAGATTTCTGACGTAAACGAATGCCCTGCGCCTGCGGTTACTCAGGTGCTGCGGACCGTAACTGATGTGCATCAAGTGGTTTTTGATCTCTCCCTGCTCGGTAAATGACCAAGTTAACGGATCGCTTTCGAGGAAAAAGTTAACGCAGGCGTAAGCGTCAGGCAGAAAGCTCGCAGGAACCGTGACATCTTTCCCCTGGAGCTTATTCACAAGGTTCTCAACCATATCAAAGCCATAGGCATCCCTGACAATGTCGCAAATAAAGCTGCCTGCAATTCTGGGATTTAATTCAATAATACTGGTGAGACCATTGTGGACGATGCAGTCTATATGAACCGGGCCCCAGCCAAGCCCTGCAGCTTCAACGGCCCGGGCACCTGTCCCGATAAGGTTTCGAAGGGTCTGTTCATCAATATCCAGTTCTGACGTATAGCCGCGTTCCAGAAATTCAGTACCGTACCGTTTGGATTTGCGCATGGCCCCGACGTAATGACCGTCGAAATACTCCACGCAGTATTCTGTCCCGGGTAAATACTCTTCCAGCAGGACAGTATCGCTGGGGACCAGATCCGGTCGCTGCTCTTTCTGATTAACCAGATAGTCGAGATGGCTGATTACCTCAGAGTGCTGACTGCAAAGCTTCACGCCATTACTTGCTGTGCCTTCCGAGGGCTTTACAACTGCTGGCAGCTGCAGTTTGAGGAGTGCATTCTCTCTGGCCTTATGATCTGAAAGGCGGAATTCAGAATATCCGGACGTTGGGATGTTGTTATCAGTGAATATTTTTTTCTGCTGTAATTTTGATACCGCACGGGTAACGGCGAAGGCATCGGGTCCCGGAAGACCAAGTGCCGAATTTACCTGTGCGGCAACACACGCGTAAACATCATTAATCGTGGTAATTCTCAGCTCCTGTTCCGGCCTGAAGTATTCTTTTTTAATCCACCCGGAAATGATGCTGACATCTGCAGGCAAATATTTTATTTCAACTTCCGGAGGGAAAATCCCCTCCAGTCTGTCTTCAGGGTTGCTGACAATGGTGACGGCCATTCCTCTTTTCAGTGCGGTGCTGACCAGTGCCAGGCTTGTGCCTGTTTTCCGGGTGCCTATAATTACAAGCCTCATCATGCTCCCCTTTTCTAACGATATTTTTAAAGAAATAACGCGGCCAGGATGACTCCGGCCACCCGGAGTATCGCCGAGATATCAAAGGCAAGCCTTGCGCCAGCGGTCATGCCCTCAGCGGCACCGACTATCAGTGCGCCCAGCAGCGCGACGCCCAGCGCACTGCCAACCTGCCGGGATACGTTAAAAAGGGCGGAGGCAGTCGCAGAACGCGTTGACGGCACGTTGCCGAGAATGGCTGATGTGAGAGCCGGAGTGCTTATTCCGGAGCCGATCGCCAGAAAAATCATACTCACCATGACAACGTAATACGGCGTGTCCCTGTCGAGGTCATGTAACAGCAGGAAGCTCAGTACGCATAAAATCCCGCCGCCAGCAACCGTGATCCGGGGCGTGAAATATCCGGCAAGACGGCTGCTTGCCACATTGGCCATCATGATCACTGTAAATGGCAGCAGAGCCAGCCCGGTCTGCGTAGGGGAGTACCCTTTTACGCTCTGGAAGAAAATGCTCAGAATGAATATCAGAGCATAGAAGGTCAGATTGGAAAGCAGTCCCAGAAGAACGGCACTGGTCAGCACGGCGTTCCGGAACAGCGATAACGGGATCATCGGCTCTGCTGCCTGCGCTTCCCGTGCCACAAACAGCAGGGCTGCAGCCAGAGCCAGAGCCAGCCCGGCCCATATTTCTGATGATAGCCATCCCTCTGCTCCTGCCTCAATCACGGAATACGTGAGCAGGAACAGAAACAGTATGGCCAGGACCTGGCCAGGCATATCAAAACTTTTACTCTGCTCTTTCGGCGTTTCCGCCACAAACCGGTAAGTAGCCCACAGGCTGAGCAGGCACACGGGAAGGTTAACGAGGAAAATGGCGCGCCATCCGAATGCTGTCGTAAGAAGACCACCGGCGACCGGTCCCATCGCGCTTACCGCTCCCCCGATGGCACTCCACCATCCGATGGCGTGGCTTCTCACTACCGCATCGCCCGCACAGGCATGGGACAGCAGCGCCAGTGACGTTGGGAGGATCAGCGCCGCACCGGCACCCTGCATGCAGCGTGCCGCGATCAGGACATTCACGGAATGCGTAAGCGCGCACGTGACGGAAGCCAGGCAGAAAAGTAAAAGCCCGCTGTTAAAAACCCGGCGGCTGCCAAAGCGGTCTCCGGCCGATCCCGCCGTAAGCAACAGAGCAGCAAAGGACAGTGTATAAGCGTCAACCACCCACTGAAGTCCTGAAACCCCTGTTTTTAGACTGCTGCCAATTTCCGGAAGCGCAACATTCACGATAGTCACGTCCAGCTGGACCACAATAAAGCCAAAGCTGGTTGCGAGCAGGGTTCCCGTGACGGTATTGCCCCGGCCTCCCGTTATGGCTGTCCGATGAGATGTCCGGCTGGCTGGATTCATAATGTTCCTTTCTGGCATGGCAACTGACAATAAGTCAGCTGACTCTGGTGCGCCTGTTTCGCCTTTTTCGTACTGAGGCCAGGCGGGCTGGTCAAAGCCACCGGACAGCAGGAGCAGGCTGCCGGTGGCAGTGCGGCTTCAGGCAGCCGACGGCGTTTTCTCACGCCCCGGTATTCCGGATGCTGCGGTTTTAACGTTGGGATCAAACACGCGGTCTTTAACGGGAACGAACGACCTGAAGTTCCAGAGATTGCGGGCTACAAAAATGCGCTGTACCCAGCGAAGCGCACGATCATTTTCATCAAAAACGGGCTTAAAGCTGTCACGGGAATGCAGGGTAAAACTGTTATTAATGAGGATCAGCCTGCCGGGGCTGATTTGAACGCCGAATGAAACTTCGCGTACTGCCTGATAAAGATTTTCCAGAGCCTGTTTTGCACGCGGATTTACGGCCAGCACCATATCCGGGTAGAAGGCTACGGTCACACGCGGGGCAGAGATAGGGCCTGACAGAATGGGACTCAGGTCAGTATTATCACGTGGTTCAGCCGACGCGCCGCGCCAGCGATAAGGCACGCGAATAATGAAATTTTTGCCGTACAGATGCTTGATATCCTCTTCTGTAAGTTTTTCCAGTGCCCGGCGGCAGTCGGAAATGCGGGTCTGCGGCCCGCCAAGAGGTTCCCCCCGGACGCCCAATAATATGAGTGCAAGAGGTGACGTATCGCCTTCCGGCATATATGCCTGCGCAGCATTTTCAATATGAAAATCGAGCTCAACTTCAGACCCGAGACCGGTAAACTCTTTGGCCGCCTCTTTATGCGGCGTAAGATTATTGACCAGCTCATGACCTTCATGGGCAATGGAATAAGGTTCACCCGTAAGCACACCCATTGCCACCAGTATATTTTCAGTTAATACGCCACTTTTGAATTCGCGGCCTGATTCGTTATGACGTGGACTGCCGGTGACTGACTTATCCACCGGTAGATTATCAATCTGCAATGAACCGAGCGCGCTCGCTGAAAATCCTTTAACCTTGTTAATTGCCGTGATCACCCTTTCCGGGAAAACCGTATAGGCAACCTTTCTGATTTTATTTAAATAAACGTCTGAGCCTGATGGGTCATAGTCAATTTCTTCAAGAACTGATCGGATATATTCTGATTCTTCCGTGCTGAGAACAATATTCTGATCTACATTCGGCTTCATTTATAAATCCTCATCCAGTGTGGTACGGGGCTCTTTACAAAACTATATAAAACTTACTCTCCGGAAATATCAGAGTCAAACCCATTTGATGAATTATTAGTGACAATTATGCATAAGCAATGAAAGACAGGATAAATGGCTTTGCCGCGCATGGGTTATATATTTAACGTCAACGGGAATGAAATGTGTTAATTTTATTGAAGGCGTAAAAACACACTGATCAACGAGACCAGTATTTATATTTAAGCTTAATAATTACATTACTGTAATTATTTCAGGTGACGGTGTAAGTATAATCAGCATGTTTTCATTAAATGTTCTTTTATAGAACTTTCCTTTCTCGCTCCAGCCGCAGATAACGTTTTCACCTGACGCATGCAGGACAGTCAGGATCCTGTTCCTTTTTTTTCTCCGGACGGTCATTCCTGCCATCAGCATCACGTTATCCCGTGTACTTATCATTACTGACAGGGAATGCGAGCACTGAATTGATAAAGAACTCATTCGATCTTCGCAGATTTTCAATTTTTGGTTTTACTTTACCGTATAACCTCATACCTTCCAGCATCATAAAAAGGCCTTCAGCCATAGTGCCGGCGTCATAATCATTCCGGAACACGCCTTTCTTCTGGCCCTTTTGCAAAATGCGCGTCAGCCGGGAAATCAGGCCTGAAAACATATATTCAATCAGCTCCCGGACATCCTCATCGCCAGGAAGCAGTTCACTGGCCGCCGCAATGGAAAAACATCCCCGGGATCCATCAGGGCCGGCGGTGAGCTGTGCAAAAAAATCGAGCGTCTGGGCCAGCGCTGTTTCGGGTTCAAGCTCTGTTTCACGCTGGGTGAGGCGCTGCAAACCGCCATCCATGTACTGACGAAGTGCAGCAAGGAAGATGGCATGTTTGTCGGGATAAAGTTTATAGATGCTTGCGCTGGCCAGCCCCGATTTCTCTCTAAGATCGGCAAGAGAGGTCGCTCTGTAGCCCTTTTCCCAGAACAACGCCTGAGCAACGTTCAGAAAATCAGTGGGGTTAAATTCTCTTGGCCTGCCGGCAGTTCTTTTCATGGATCACGAACCCTTATTGTGGATTACTTAATCTACAATCCGTTTGATGCTTTCGTAAAGTGCTTTTAACTAAAATTTTACTTTTGATGATGAGGCAAAGAGGATAAGGCGGGAAGGTAGGGAACGTTGCGGTCCGGGCTAGTCTGATCCTGACTTCTGAGTGATATTGCCTCTCCGAGGCTAAGGCTGATCGAATTTAACCCATAATGCAGATTTATACCCTATGAGCAATAATTTCCCCATGCAGTCGATAATTCAGCATAGGTTCATTTTTAGATCCGATGAGCCATGTTACATGCCGATTCACTGTATACTGCTCATATCTTTTATCCTGATTCAGAAGATCCGAAAAGATCTGAGTCGGTTCTTTCACCTCTGGCGGCGTATTTTCACACATAAAACTGCATGCTATGGCTAAGCAGCGCGCTGCTCATCACGCGCGTAAAGCTTGCGCCCGGCGAAAGTGCGCGGGCATAAAGCCAAGAAGGTTGATATCCCTGGCGTTACCAACGTACATGATGCGTGCGAGCCAGAGTCAACGCCAATGCAGCGCGCCGTCACCCGCGCTACCCCTTTCACAAATCAGCCAAATCTTCGCGATCGCCACGCGGTGTAGGGTGCGAAATAACCAGAAACTCCACGCTTGAGGCGGCGTCATTTCGGGCCTGGTGTTTAGCGCCGGGAGGAATTTCAATGCCCTGAAGGGGGCCGATCGCGTGTCTCTCGCCTTCAAGCTCCATCGTTAGCACGCCCTGAAGCACATAAAAGAACTGCCGGGAAACGGTATGGACGTGACGTTTTTCTTGGGTGCCGGGCGGCATCTTTTCATGAATAATCAGCATGTCCTGGCGGTTCACTAAATACCATCCGTCGCAGCGCTCGCCCCAGATATAGTGCGCGGCATTCTCTTTGGAGATCATTGTCTCTTCCTGCTAAAAACTTTATTCGTGCGTTATAACATAGCGTTGAGACGCCCGACGCACCAGCATCAGACAACGTCATCGGATGCCGCACCTAAAAAGAGGTTCTCCCGCACGCTCAGCCTTGCCGGTTAGCAGGTGGCGATCACACCCTGACAGCGTTAGCTTCTACGGGTACGTTACCGGCAGAGCGACAAAAATGAACAAGGAGATGATCTATGCCAATCCCGACGTTACACACGGAACGCTTGCTCCTTAAACCGCTGGAGGCGGGCGATGCGCCGCAAATACAGCAGCGCTATCCACACTGGGAAATTGTGCGGTACATGGTCTCCTCGGTGCCGTGGCCGTATCCGGATAACGGGGCAGAACAGTATGTGAATAATGTGGCACTCCCGGATATCGCCAAGGGCATTGCCTGGTTCTGGACCCTAAGACAGCGCGCGGCGGTGGATAACCTGATGGGCGTGATCTGCCTGTATGACGTAGAGGATAACAATCGCGGATTTTGGCTGGCGCCAGAATATCAGAGACAAGGCTATATGCGCGAAGCCAGTTTGGCGGTGACCGATTACTGGTTCAACACCCTTAACAAACCGGTATTGCGCGCACCCAAAGCCGCGCTGAATCAGCGCTCCCAGCGGATTTCTGAGCAAAGCGGGATGCGGCGGATTCGCACCGAAAGGAAAGCCTACGTCAGTGGCGTGCTGGATTCAGAGGTGTGGGAAATCACCCGTGACGAGTGGAATGCCCGACACGGCAAACGCACGCGCGTCTGAGCGTGCAACAGGCGCGCGCAAAAGCGTGTGCGCCCGTTCACCCGATTCAGAACGTATAGGTGATCGCCAGCAGACCCGTGCCTTCGTTGCGGCGGGCCACCAGAGGGCTGTTCGCCGCGTGGTCGCCCAGCCACGTGTAACCCGCACTGACCAACGTGCCCCAGTGGGCGTCAAACTGATGATTCCAGAGAAGGCTGGTATTGGTGCCGTAGAACCCTGCGGCGGCATCGTAACGGTTAAAACGGCTGCGCTGGCTTTGTTGCTCGCTGACACCGTACCAGGTATTCATGTAGCGGCCATCGCCGAACAACGCAGCGGTTTGCAGGGCGACGGTATCCGACTGGCTCTGCAGCGGGACCAGCGTGAATGAGGCTTGATAATTTACACCCTGGCTGTCACTGAGCGGCAGCACCGCTTTGCCCTCTATGCTAAACCAGGGCGTCATCTGCCACCCTAAAGCCAGGCCAGTATTCACGGTGGCCGCGATATTGCCCATGCCGCTGAGCCGATCGGCGCCGTCACGCCAGTCCGAATTCCGGTCGGCGCGCCCCAAACCGTAGCCGAGCGTGTGCTCCAGATAGATACCGTTGGCACTCTGCAAATCATAGCCAATTCCTTTTTGCGCATCCGCGAAGAAGGCCCCCTGTCTGGCCTGCAGCACCGGCACTGGCTGCAGGCGCAGGGTGTCCGAGCCGCTGTAGCGTGGCGCATATTGCGCGCCTACACCCAGCGTGACGCCATCCTGCGGGCCGCTATCATCCGCCTGCACCGCTGCCGCCGTTACCAGCGTCAGCGCAGCCACACCCTGTATTATTTTGCCCATCATCACGTCACTCCGTTATCCGTTTCTGTCGCGCCCTGGATTGGGCGACGGCCTCTTCGACGGATTATTGCCTGGCTTTGTCAACAAACCGCCAGGGAATAATGGAGAAATGGTCAAGGCGCGCTTCTGGCGTAATAGCGGGGGGTAAAGGCCGAAAAAATGATGCCATCTTGACATTACCTTGACCGTTTATCGGACGATCCTCGACAGTGCAGCGCTGTAATGGCGTGGTCTTGAAAAAGGAACCGCGCGATGACTGATGAACTGACCCGCCTACTGAAACACAGCCTTGAACATCTGCTGGCCGTCCGCCGCCTGTATGGCGTATTACCGCTCCTGCCCTGCCTGGTGGCGTGTGCACTCGCCCTTACCGGATGCGGGCAGCCCCCAGCTCCGCCGCCCGTCTCCCCCCGTCCGGTGAAAACCGTCGTAGCCTCCGCGCAGGCTGACGCGGCGTCCCTGACGCTGACCGGTGAGATACGTGCCCATGATGAAACCGCGCTGGGCTTCAGGCTGGACGGGCGCGTGCTGACGCGTAGCGTCGACATCGGCATGCGGGTGCACGCCGGTAGCGTGCTGGCCACGCTGGACGCGCAGACTGTGCAGAACCAGTTGGTCAGCGCCCGGTCAGATGTCAGTAGCGCCCGCGCCACCGAGCAGGTCGCCGCGCTGAACCTGCGGCGTATGCGTGCGCTGATGCCTTCGGGTGCCATCGCTCGGACGCAGCTGGATTCCGCGGTGTCTGACTGGCAATCTGCCCATGCGCGTCTCGAAAGCAGTGAGGCGGCCTACAACACGGCGCAACAGAACCTCAGCTGGGCATCGCTGACGGCACCCACGGAGGGCGTGGTCACCAGCGTCAGCGTCTCAGCCGGTCAGGTCGTCAGCGCCGGGCAGACCGTCCTGACGATCGCCGCCGGTGACGGACGCGATGTCATCATTGATGTCGCCGATCCCGGGCGCATCCCGCAGGGAAAGGACGCCCGCTTTCAGGTCGCGCTGCTCAGCGATCCGCGCGTTACGGCCGTGGGTCACCTGCGTGACGTGAGTCCGCAGGCCGATCCGCAGACGCGAACGTGGCGGGTGCGCATCACGCTGAACGATCCGCCGCAGCCCATGGTGCTGGGCGCGACGGTCACCGTGACGCTGCCACGCGGTGGGTCACCGGCCATCGCCCTGCCCGCCTCCGCGCTCACGTGGGTGGCGGGTCAGCCAGCGGTTTTTGTTCTCGACACAGCGCGCGGTCGGGTTTATCGGCGTGTCGTTGTGCTTGATCGCTATTCCGCCTCCACCGCCTTTATCCGTGACGGTATCCCACCAGGTGCCCGCGTGGTCACCGCGGGGGTCAGGACGCTCCGCAACGGCGAACGCGTGGCAGCAGAAGAGGAAAATATCTGATGCAGCAACCGTTTAACCTCTCTGCCTGGGCCCTGGCGCGCCCGCAGTTAGTGGCGTTTTTGATGCTCATGCTGATGGCGATGGGCGTGTTTTACTACCAACAGCTGCCGCGGAACGAAGATCCGGCATTTACCATTAAAACCGCCGTGGTGACGGCGCAGTGGCCCGGCGCCACGCTTGAGGATACGGTCCGGCTGCTTACCGATCCGCTGGAGAAAACGCTGCAGGAGGTCCCCTGGCTGGATTATGTGCAGAGTGAAACGCACGCCGGTCGCAGCGTAATTTTTGTTAATCTGCGCGATGACACCCCGCCGGACAAGGTGCCGGACACTTGGTATCAGCTGCGCAAGAAAATGCAGGATCTGGCCCCGTCACTGCCGCAGGGCGTGCAGGGCCCGGCCGTCAACGATGCGTTCGACGATACCTTTGGCACGATTTACGGCTTTACCGCCGACGGCTTCTCGCTGCGCGAAGTGCGCGATCGCGTAGAGGCCATTCGCCGCGATGTCATGAGCCTGCCGGACGTAGGCAAAGTGACGCTATTGGGCGAGCAGGAAGAGCAGATCGTGGTGGCCTTTTCCCCGCGTAAGCTGGCCGCCATGGGGTTAAGCCTGCAGCAGGTATCGGATGCGCTGCAGGCGCAGAATGCGGTTGAACCCTCGGGCACGCTGCGCACCGATCGGGATAACGTCGCCCTGCGCGTGAGCGGCGCCTTCAGGAACGAAGCGAGTCTGCGCGCCGTGACGCTGCACGTCAACAACCGTTATGTGCCGCTGACCGATATTGCGACCCTGTCGCGCCACGCGGCAGAGCCCCCCGCCCCGCTGTTTAGGGTAAATGGGCAACCGGCCATTGGCCTGGCGATCGCCATGGCACCCACTGGCAATATGCTGGATTTTGGCGCGGCCCTGCGTGCGCAGATGCACCGCGAGGCGCAGCGCCTGCCACACGGCATGAACGTCGTTCGCGTGGCAGACCAGTCCGCCGTGGTCAGCCAGGCCATCAGCGCATTTGTGCGGGTATTGAGTGAGGCCGTAGTCATCGTGCTGGCCGTCTCCTTTGTGTCGCTTGGCCTGCGGGCCGGCCTGGTCGTCGCTGCCGCTATTCCGCTGGTGCTGGCGATGACCTTCACGGGCATGCATTTGGCCGGTATCGGCCTGCAGCGCATCTCGCTGGGCGCGCTGATTATCGCCCTCGGCCTGCTGGTAGATGATGCCATGATCACCGTCGAGACCATGGTTTCACGGCTGGAAGCCGGTGATACGCGCCATGAGGCCGCCACGTTCGCCTTTAAAACGACCGCGTTTCCCATGTTGACCGGCACGCTGGTGATGATTGCCGGCTTTATCCCGGTCGGCTTTGCGGCCTCCAGCGCCGGGGAATACTGTTACACCTTGTTTGCCGTGGTGACCCTGGCCCTGCTGTGCTCCTGGATCGTAGCGGTACTGTTCTCGCCGCTGATCGGCAGTTGGCTGTTGTCGACAACCCTGTCAAAACACGCTGCAGGGCCGGGCAAGCTGGGCACCCTTTACCGCCGCCTGTTGGGCTGGGTGCTGCACCATCGTCTGCTCACCTTGGGTATCGCGCTGGCGGCGCTGCTGTTAGCGGGCATGGGTACGCGCTACATGCAGGGCGAATTCTTTCCAGCCTCCGATCGCCCGGAGCTGCTGGTCAATCTGTCTCTGCCCGCGAATGCCTCCCAGACGGCCACGCTACAGCAGGTAACACGGTTGGAAGCGGCGCTGCAGGGCAATGCAAATGTGGATCGCTATTCCGCCTACGTCGGCAGCGGTGCAGTGCGCTTTTATCTGCCGATGGACGTCCTGCTGGACGATGAAAACACCGCTCAACTCGTGGTGGTGGCCAAAGACCTGGCGGCGCGTGAACGTCTGCACCAGCAGCTAAACGCGCTATTGGCAAAAGATTTTAGTGCGATCACCACGCGCGTTTCCGCGCTGGAGCTAGGGCCCCCGGTGGGCTGGCCGGTGCGCTATCGCGTCACCGGACCGAATTATGCGCGCGTACGGACGCTTGCGGAAACGCTCTCTGACGCGCTTGCTACCTCTCCGCTCACGCGCGGCGTGAATCAGACTGCCGGCGAACCCGAGCGCGTGATCACGCTGGAGGTGAACCAGACGGCGGCGCGGGCTGCGGGGATCTCTTCCGACGCGCTGGCACAGTACCTAAATACGCTCTGGTCCGGGCGCGTGGTCACAAGCGTGCGGGACCGTAATCGGCTGATCGACGTGGTACTCAAAGCCAACGAGGCCGAGCGAAACGACCTCAGTTTGCTGTCGACGCTGGTGCTGACCGGCGATAACGGCGCAAAAATTCCGCTGTCGCAGATCGCCCAGCCGCAGGCGGGGCTTGAGGAGCCGGTAATGTGGCGTCGACAGCGGCTACCCTTTATTACCGTTCAGACGGATATTGCACCCGGTCTGCGCGCCGAAGCGGTCTCGGCGGGCCTGCGTCCTACGGTTGATCGGCTACGCGCCCAGTTACCGCCAGGTTACCGCATTCAGGAAGAGGGCGCGGTGGCGGAATCAGATAAGGGAAATCAGTCGGTGATTACCCTGCTGCCCGTCACGCTGCTGGTGATGCTGGTGTTGCTGATGATCCAGCTGCAGCGTATCTCCCGCATGGCGCTGGCCCTGCTGATGGCCCCCTTTGGATTACCCGGCATCGTGCTGGCGATGCTGCCCACCGGCACGCCAATGGGCTTTGTTGCCCTGCTGGGCGTGATTGCGCTGGCCGGCATGATCATTCGCAACGCGGTGATGCTCATCGTTGAAGCTGACGGGAATGTCGCGGCGGGCCTGCGTCCTGACGAGGCGATTACCCAAGCCGCGCTGCACCGCGCGCGGCCCATTTTGCTCACCGCCTGCGCGGCAATTCTGGGCATGCTGCCGATCGCGCATCAGGTTTTTTGGGGACCGATGGCTTTCGCCATCATCGGTGGCTTGCTGGTGGCCACGGCGGTCACGCTAACCCTGCTGCCCGCGCTGATGAGCCTGTTACTGCAGGTTGAAACCAAGCGAAACCGATAAAGAGAAGCGCAGGCGCGATAGGCGCCTGCCTGTTGCTTAACGGCGGGTCAGCGCCAGCCTGATACCCAGCGCGATAAAGGTGGCACCGACAATGCGATCCAGCGCATTTTGCAGCCGATGATTACCTGCGACGACGCTGGCGGCACCGCCGGCCAGCACGGCAAAGGTACAGTCGGTGATAAAGGCAATAAGAGCATAAGTCAGCCCCAGCAACAGAAAGGATACCGTATGATGTTCCCCTTCAGGTGAAACAAACTGCGGAAAGAAAGCCACAAAGAACAGGAGCACTTTGGGGTTGGTCAAGGTGGTAATAAACCCTTTTCTCAGCAGCGAATACGCGCCGCGTACTGGACGGTTTGCAGTGTTGCTGGCCGCTTCCTGCGACGCGTTTTTGAACGTGCCGATGACCATTTTGCTGCCCAAGAAGATCAGATAAGCCCCGCCTATCAACTTGACCGCCGTAAACATCATTGGCGACGCTGCCAGCAAGGCTGTAAGACCTAAGGCGCTGGCGATGGCGTGTGTGCAGCTGCCTAGCGCCACGCCGGTCGCCGAGAGTATGCCGGCACGTCGCCCGTTAGCCACGCTTTGCCCAATCACGTAGGCCATATCGGGGCCGGGCGTTACGGAAAGCAGAAAAACGGAAAGTGCAAACAACCCAAAGTGCGTGATATCCAGCATTATGTCCTCGCCTAACAGGAAAATTTCACGCCTGAATCTATCGGGATGCGGGCAAGAATGCCAGTCGCCTGGCTGTGCGAAAGCGGACATTGTAACCGGCTTATTACTTCATCAGGAGCAGGTTTCCAACAAGGTTGTTCAGAATGCAGGGCTGAAGCCCACCGAACAACCGGTTTATCACATTGGGCTTTCTCTTACATTGACATGTCCTGAGCCGATTTCAGGTGCTGCTCAACAACCGGTGTGTGCGCCTCGGCGAGCGCTTTTACGTCGGGATCCGTGATCTTACTGGCGTCTTTTTTCAGTGTTGACAGGACCATCTTGTGATCCTTGGTCCCGGCGTTTTCCATGTAAAGCTTGTCAAACGCGCTGCCGCTCTGTTTTTCCAGCTTGGCGGCCATGGCCTTATGTTTGCTGTCTGGCTCTGTCGGCAGCGTTACGCCTTTTTGTTGCGCCACCGTCTGCACCTTGGTCAGCGCCGCGCTATGATCGTCGACCATTTTCTGCGCGAAGGCTTTGACGTTGCTGCTTTGGGCTTTGCTCAGGGCAATTTTCGCTGCGGCAATTTCATTGATATTGGCTTGCGCCATGTCTTTCATCGCCTTTTGATCCCCGGCGCTCAGTGGCGCACCGGATCCGCTTTGGTTGGCGGTAGCCGGTTGTGCGCCGCTCGCAGGTGCCTGTGCCTGCACGCTGGCTGCGTTTACTAGCACGGCCACGACCGACACGGCCAGTAGCCCTTTCAAGGTATGAGACTTTTGCATCGTATTCTCCAGAAATAAGGTGAGGAGCGCGCCACAGAGAATACCTCTCTGCTCTGCACGACCATAATACAAAAACGCCAAGTACAATGGTGAGTATAGTGGCACACTGCACGATGCCCGAATTTTAATTGAGGGTTTTCCACCCTCAACATCAAATAGCGATGGCCATAGGGATTCCATATCTGCACAACAAATGAATTACAGTATGTAATACGAAACAATTTAAACAAATATTTGATTTTTTATTGATAAAAAATGCAGCACCCCATTTAATTAAACAATATTGAAAATTATCACGCATCTTTCGTTTCGCTTTTACTATTTTCTTGGCAGAAAAGATTACCGCTGGGCTTTATTTAGAATACTTAGATGAGGATAATACAAAGGTATTATTCCGCAGATTTGACGACGCCGAGAGATTAGGCGTAACAAGGAGGAAAAATGGATACCCGCTCTTCACAGACGAGAGAACGAATCAGTTCGGTAATTGGAAGCGCAATATGCAGCCTAATTTCCGCCGGCAAACAGGTGGAAAAAAATGCGCTGCTGGCACACCTCAAAATCTCAGAGGCCCACGCCGTAGACGGCATGAAAAAAGTGTACGGTGAAGCGATTCATCTGGTGAAGAAAAGCCCGCCTGTGAAAGAAGATTAAACAGAAATGACGCGCTCATGTAGAAGCGGTTTTTGCGCTGCCCCACGCTTTCACCCGCGCCCCTGTCGCAAAACAAAGACGCGCGATCGCCTCACCGACAAGGCACATGGCTCATATCGCTATTGATGCGCAGGCGTCGGACACCGCGTGGCTATCTTCAAACATGCGGAAGCGCGCGATTAGCCCTTCTTCTATAGGCATGTCGAGGACAAATTCGGTTTCAATACGTTTCTGCGTTTTTTTCACGCGTGATGCAAGCGCCAATCGCCACCAGCCGCATTCCTTTAACGCGTATCGCTTTGATTTCAAAATGCTCTGGCACCCATTCTGCGCGAAGTTGTGCATAGAATTCCGCTCCACCCGCCCTGCCGCGTTTACGCCCTACCCAAGGGACGCGCTGCGTATTGCCCGGCACCAGCCAGTCAACGTCTTCACTTACCAATGCCGCGATCGCGGAGGCCTCTTTTTGCCGTAACGATACGGTGTAAAAACGCTTCTGCAACGGCCTGGGGCGTCTGAATACTCATCTTCAGTCTCTCCTGATAGCGTGATAAAAAGCACGACTAACTAAAAGGAAAATTTCATCAGCGGTTTAACCCACGGAGCGGTTGATGGACACGCTTTGCGCCCCAGCTGCCAGAAAATTGCTAATTTGAAGGGCGGCATGTTAGGGTAACCGTACTGGATTCTTTCCGGGCCACATCCGGTATCAGGCGAATCGGCCTTTGAATCGATACCGGGGCACACTCCCTAACGCGCCGATTAAGCGGCTTTCATATACACACTCATCCCGCTGATGCAGCACGCCTGACAGCGTCCGTGTGCGATTTTTTCGCAGGGATCTTTCACGGCATTGGCACACGTCATCATTCTCTTTGCGTCGATCCCTTCCTGGGAGGAAAGGACCGCTTGCTCATGCAGTTAAGGTTTACTATGTCGACGAATTCATCCGACAATATTGCACACACGGTGCGCGCAGCCGCGGGTTGTGACTTAGCGCCCAACGCGCCCGCGAACGGCCTTTACACCGATTACGATAGCCCGAAAGAGGCGGTCGGTGCCATGGTCCGTGAGCTTCTGGCTTGCGGCAAAAGGGTCAGCTTTGAGGAGATCCAGCTGATGCTGATTGTGCGCCTGAAAATGACCGTCGATCTGTCGCAGGAGGCGATTCTCAAGGGCGCGCTGACGCTGCTACAAACGGCGGGTCAGCCTTAGATCGCCGGGCACGCGACCGCCCTTCAAGTCTCACACCCACTCCAACGTTTTCCGCTCAGCGTGAAGGTAACGGGCCGCCGTCTCTTTCATGCGGGCGTTGCTTTCATCTGCTTACATTTTAACCCGCCTTGAACCTGAATTAATTGTTCGATTTGCCACCAAAACGAAAGGGAATGTCTATTCTCTAAAACGGAACGGCGAAAAATGAGAATAAAGCCATTGACGGCGGTACACCTTTGCCTTCCAACCCGACATTAATGAGATAAGGCGCCTAAAAAAGCGCCACATCTTTTACCTGCACAGCATCCAACTTTGACGAGACTGTTATGAAAAACACCAGCATTGGAGTGCGCCTCGGCGCCGCGTTTGGTTTTCTGCTGATTCTTCTCATCCTCATCGCTATCACCGGGTATACGCGCATTCAGTCACTGGGCGATACGGCAGAAACGCTTGCCGGCAGCCGCTATCAGAAGGTGTCGGCTGCGCTAAACCTGCGCTATAACGCCATTGATATGACGCGACTGGTGCGCAACCTGGTGATCCTGAATAACGGTTCTCCTAAACAGCAGGCGTTCAAAGCGGAGTATGAGCGCCTTCGCGATCGCATGGCCCGTAACACAGAGCAGCTTCAGCAGACGCTAAAAGGGTCCGAAAACCCCGCTGAACTGGCGGCGCTGCAGACCACCTATCAGGCTTACCAGCGCTTTTCAGATGACGTCGTGGCGCTTGCGGTGGAGAACAGCGGTGAAGAAGATGCCACGCTGTTATTCAGCCCGCGCTTCCAGACGCAGCTGGATTACATGAACGTCATCACCAATATCGTTTCACACCAAGAAGCTGGCATGCGTAAAGCCGCCCAGGACGCCACGGATGAACGCCGACAGGCCTCGCGGATCCTGAGCGCGCTGAGCGTTGTCGCCATCCTGTGCGCCGCGCTGCTGGCGTGGCGTATCACGCTCAGCATTACGCGCCCGCTGGGTGTGGCGCTGGCTGCCTCGCAGCGCATCGCCCGCGGAGATCTCACCACGGCGGTGCCGGTACAGGGCCGGGATGAAACCGGCAGGCTGCTTAACGCGATTCAGGCGATGCAGGCGGCGCTGGTGCAAACGGTCAGCACCGTAAGAAATAACGCGGACAGCGTGGCGACGGCCAGCCTGCAAATTGCCCAGGGCAACGCGGATCTCTCGCAGCGCACCGAAGAACAGGCCAGTGCGCTGGAGCAGACTGCCGCGACCATGAGCGAGCTGAGCGTGACGGTGCGTAACAACGCCGATAACGCGCGTCAGGCCGCACAGCTGGCGGTTAACGTCCGCAAAGTGGCCCAACAGGGCAGCGACGTCACCACCGACATTAACGGCACGATGAAAGATATTGGTGAAAGCTCGACCCGCATCGCCGATATCACGGCGGTGATCGATGGTATTGCCTTCCAGACCAATATCCTGGCCCTGAATGCGGCGGTTGAGGCGGCGCGCGCGGGTGAGCAAGGCCGCGGCTTTGCCGTGGTCGCTGGGGAAGTGCGGACGCTGGCGCAGCGCAGCGCCACTGCCGCCGGGGAGATCAGACGCCTGATTGAGGCGAACTCGGCGAGCGTGCAAGCCGGAAATGACCTGGCGGCGCGCTCGGCATCGACCATGGCGGACATTGTCGCTTCAGTCGGGCAACTCACCGATACCGTGGAGGAGATCCAGGCCGCCAGCGCCGAGCAGGCCCGTGGCATTGAGCAAGTCGGCATTGCCGTCACGCAGATGGATGGTGTTACCCAGCAGAACGCCTCGCTGGTGGAGGAATCCGCTTCGGCGTCGCAGAGTCTGCAAGAACAAGCGGCCCTGTTGGTGCAATCGGTCTCGGTATTTAGCCTTGCGGCGCTGACACGTGCACCCGCTGCGGCACCGATTACCGCGATGCCTGCATTGTCGGCAGCCGCGCCCACCCTGCGCCCGGCAGCAGCGGCAAGTGAAAACTGGACCACATTCTAAGCGCCTGCCGCAGGGCGGTTCTCCCCGCCCTGCTGACCGTTTTTACCGTCAGCGTTGCTGACGGCGTCCATCTGTGAGGGCTGCAACCGCAGCCTTTTATCTCTCACTCCGCCCCCTTTTCCCGGATGGAATGGGGGAACGGACTGGCGTGCCCGCCTGATGGGTAAAATGCCGTTGGCGTAAAATCTGATGTCCCCCTCATGGGCTTGTCATATCATACGCAACGGCTCTGCCTCGCGGCCTGACGCTGCGGGCCAGAACGCGACCAAACGGCTGTCACGTGGAGGATCCTGACATGGCCCCTTTTTATCATCTTTCTGCCACCCGCTTGCGCGGCGAGCCGATTTCGATGGCTGACTTCATGGGCAAGCTGGTGCTGGTGGTGAATACCGCCAGCCACTGCGGTTTCACACCGCAGTATGCGGGTTTGGAAGCGCTCTATCAGAAATACCGCGCGCAAGGCCTGATAGTGCTGGGCTTTCCCTGCAACCAATTCGGCAAGCAGGAACCCGGCAGCACCGAGGATATCGCGCAGACCTGCCAGATTAACTACGGCGTTAGTTTCCCGATGTTTGAAAAAATAGACGTCAATGGCGCCAACGCGCATCCGCTGTTTCGCTATCTTAAAAAAACCCTGCCGGGCGTACTGGGCGGCCGTATCGTATGGAATTTTACCAAGTTCCTGATCGCGCCAGACGGTACACCGCTCAAGCGCTTTGCGCCGCTAACCACGCCAGAGAAAATGGAGCAGGCTATCATTGCGGCACTGAAACGCCAGACGGGAGGGGAGTGAACGTGAACGCGTTGACGGTACGCCGCCTCACCGAACAGGATAGCGAGGCATTTAGGCGGGTAAGGTTAGAGGCGCTGCGCCTGCATCCCGAGGCGTTTGGTGCGTCCTATGAGGCGTGGTGCCAGCGCCCCACCTCCTTTTTTGCCGAAAAACTGCGCAGCGATCGGGTCTTCGGCGGATTCGACAGTGAAAACACCCTGCAAGGCATAATTGGATTGCGCTGCGAGACCGCACCGAAACTGTGTCATATCGCCACAATCTGGGGCATGTATGTGCGCGCTGATTTGCGTGGGTCAGGCCTTGCCGCTCTGCTAATGGCGGCAGCGCTTGAGGCGGCCGGTCCCGTCAGAACGGTAAAGCTCGCTGTGGTTACGACCAATCAGGCAGCCTGTGCGCTGTACCGCGCCTTTGGTTTCATCACCTGGGCCACAGATACGGCCGCGCTGTGCGTCGACGGCGTCTTTCATGATGAATTTCTGATGAAGCGGGAACCGCACAGCCGTTAGCCCGGCATGGCGCACGGTATTACAGCTCTTTGGCGAAACACACCGCCTCGGGGCGGTTGACATACGGCCCGTAATTCTCAATGCGCACGAAGCCATGTTGAAGATAAAACTGCACCGCCCTGTGATTAACCCGCCGGGTTTCCAGCCACAGGGTCCGGTAACCTAAGCGTTTTGCAGACGTTTCAAGGAAGGTGAGTAACGCGTGACCGATGCCGGGTGCGCTGCGGTCCGAAAACATCCTTTTCAGCTCTGCAATCTCGTCGCTGAGCGGTCGGATCGCGCCGCAGCCTACCGCGTCGCCATGACGGTTCCGGGCCAGCACCCAGCGTGCCCGGGGATCGTCCATGGCATCGACACTAAAATGGCTGCCGCCGCTATCGCCGGTGATGGCGTGAAGTTCAGCCGACAATTTTTCAAGGAGAAGACGTGATTCTGGCGATGTCAGCAGGCAGGGGGCGACGGTGATCATGCTTACCTCTTTTTTATCATGGACCACAGAAAAGATGACGCTGCGCTGGCCGCATTAAAGACGAAACATCTGCTGAATGGTCTGTGCCAGGAGTGCGACAATCTCATCATCGCGCGCCGCGGCACTGCGTATCAACAAAATATGGTGGTCGGGGATGGTCGGCATCTCGTCCAGAATCTGCATTCGTCTGGAGATCTTACCCCGGTCAATCAAGCTGATGGCTAAACCTGCCTCGACGCAGGCTTTCACTGCCTGGCTGGAATGACTTTCCAGCACGATACGCGAGCGCCTGCCTGACGCGTCCAGAGACGCGGCCATGGCTCTACGATACACGCAGGGTTCAGCATATACCGCCAGCGGTAACGGATCTTCCGGCGCCACGCGGCGGTGCGCCGCCCCGACCCAGACGGGCGTCGTGGCCATCAACAACTGCGCATCAGGGTAAGGTTCGTCCTGCGGCTGGACGATCACCGCCACCTGCACTTCTTCGCGTTGCGTCCATGCTTTCAGCTGGTTGCTTGGCCCCAGCTTGAGTTCCAGCACCACGTTTGGCCAGGCGTGGCTGAACGTCGGCAAAATCTCTTCAATCACCTGAGTGGCATATTCATCAGGCACGCCGAGGGCGACGCGTCCGACAAAGTCGGTGCCTCGCAGATCCGCCAGCGCCCGATCGTGTGCGCGCAACAGCTCAGCCGTGGAATGTAGCAGGCGTTTGCCCAACGCTGTCAGCCTGACGGACTGGTTATCGCGCTGCAGCAATTGCCCCCCCGCCACCGCCTCAAGCCGTTGAATATGGGTGCTGATGGCCGCCGGGCTTTTGTGCAGCAGCGCAGCAGCGGCGCTGAATTTGCCAATGCGCACTACGGTGTGAAAGGTCCGCAGCAAATCGATGTGTAAACTCGCGGTCATGATTCACTCTTTATAAACAACTCATACAAGTTATTTTGATTTACCATATTAGCCCCGTTTCGTAGCCTTTGGGGATGAAATTAATCACGCCCCCGCAAAAAACACGATCGGCTCATCGCCGTTGGCTTCACACACTCCCGCTGCCTGTCCTGGAAGCGGGTCTCCTGTTGTCCTGGAGCTCGGGGTTTGTCGGCGCGCGCTTCTCTATTGACTATGCCCCTGCCTTGCTGGTGGTGTTCTGGCGCTGCGTGGTCATTACGCTGCTGCTTTTTCCGTTCGTTTACCGATCGCTATTGAAAACGCCCTTTTGGCTGTGGGCCAAACACGCCGGTATCGGGTTGCTTGCCATGGCGGGTTATATGCTTGGCGTTACCCAGGGCATTGCATTCGGTGTACCGGCGGGACTGGCCGCACTGTGCGCAGATATGCTGCCGTTGGGTATGGCGCTGCTAGCCGCAGCCTTTCTTGGCGAACGCCTTGGCCGCCGGGTCTGGTTGGGTCTGGTCATAGGCATGGCGGGTGTGATTGGCACGACCTACGGTGCGCTGAGCATGGGGAACGCGCCGCTCTGGGCTTATGCGCTGCCCATAGCCGGTATGCTCTCCCTGGCCATCGCTACCCTGTGGCAGAAACGCATCCGCGATGCTCACACCCTGCCGCTGCTGCCCAATCTTTGGCTGCAGTGTTTTGTCTCCAGCATCGCGTTTGCCGTGATTGAAGGAAGTCAGCACAGTCTCGTTCCCCCTCCCAGCGTGGGCTTTGCCATGAGCGTCGTGTGGACCGTAACCCTTCCCACCTTTGGCGGCTATGGTCTTTACTGGCTCTGCCTGCGCCGGAGTTCCGCTACCCGTGTCGCCACCGTGCTGTACCTGAGTCCACCGATCACGATGCTTTGGGCGTGGGCGATGTTTGATGAACCCTTGTCGTGGCAGATGGCGGTTGGTATGGCGATTTCCACCGTCGGTATCAGGCTGGTGTTGCGCGCCGAGAGACGACACGCGCATGCGGACGCAGCCTAACGCATAGTTCAGCGATGGGTTTTAAGGCAGATGGCTGCGCCACGACGCACCCGAAGCGTTGGAAAGGCACTCGCATTTTTAAGCGATAGTTAATCAAGAAAGAGAGAGCCTTTGGGCCAGGAAAATAATCCTCTCCAGTGAATGATAAACGCCTTATTGCCTTTAACGTTCTAAACAAACGTCAGGATTCAATCACGCCGCTCATAGCAGAAAATTAAAAATTTTATTTAATTATCAATTAATCTCGCCATTTCACGCAAGTGTGCCACTTAAAAACATTAAACATAAGCTATTGATTTAATTAATATAATTAAATATTTTTGATATAAAAAAGCGTTATAAGAAACCGAAGCGACATAAATTCACATCAAAAATTACAAAGCAGACCGCGATTGTCATTCTTTAATCCGGCACGGTGCATCTCCTTGGTCAAAAATAATCTCGTTGCCGCGCAGCGCATTTGAACTCTGTTCAGCACTTCTTATACTTTCCTTATTCTTAAGACAGAACGCACATGTTTAACTCAACCGTTCCCTCCCTTTTCGCCTGTCAGCCAAGGAGACATTCACATGGATCAAACCGCATTTATGATCGGTTTTTCGGTCATGGCTATCGCATCACTGGCCCTCTATGCCACAGGGGGCAAAACCGCCTCATCCTATCCGCACACGTTATTGCATGCTTCAGTGCCGTTTATCGCCGCCACGGCTTACCTGGCCATGGCGTTAGGTGTGGGTAATCTGCTTCTGCCAAACGGAACCCCCGTGTATCTGGCGCGCTACGCTGACTGGTCTATCACCACGCCGCTGCTGCTGGCCGGTTTGGTGATGCAAGCGGCGGGCGAACGCGGCAAACCCGCAGAAACAGGCGGACTGATCACCGCCATTGTGGTACTGGATGTGATGATGATTGTCACCGGATTGCTCTCGTCACTGGCGGAAACGTCTCTCGTAAAATGGGTATGGTACCTGTGGTCTTGCGTGGCCTTCCTCGGCGTGCTGTATCTGTTATGGCGTCCGTTACGCACGCTGGCAGCTGAAAAAGGCCACGCCGCCTCTGCGGCATACGTCAAAAACGTCGCACTGCTCACGGTAGTCTGGTTTATCTATCCCATCGTCTTTTTAATCGGACCCGAGGGCATGGGCATCATCACCGACAGCGCCTCCATCTGGTTATTTTTAATGCTGGATATCACGGCCAAAGTTATTTATGCCTTTTATGCGGCGGCGAACCTGGAAAACGCATTGCGCCAGGCGCGTAAGGGTGTAGGCCGAGCATGATGCGTCCTCAGCGGCACGCCGCGCAGCTGCTCTTGGCAGCGGCGGCGCTGGCTGCTGCAGTCAGTCCGCTGGTGGTTCAGCTGGTGTTTGCGGTTGTCGCCATCGGAGGGATTGGCATGGCGCACGGTGCCAGCGACCTTGCCATTGTCCAGCCTCACAAGCAGCGGCTGTTCCTCGCCTGCTATGGGCTGGCCATCGTGCTGTGTTTAGTATGGTGGCACCAGAGTCCCGCGTGGGCGCTGCCGGGTTTTTTGATAGCCTCGGCGCTGCACTTTGGCTGGGAAGATGCGCCAGACGGGCCGCTGCTGGAACGTATTGGCCGCGGCATTAGCCTGATTGCCACACCCGCAGTGTGTTACCACAGCGAATACCGCGCCATTCTCTCCGCTGCGGGTCTGGCGCCTGCTGCGAGCGATCTCCTTACGACCACGCTGGCTGCGGCAGGCGCCGTCGCCGCCACCGGATTGCTGATTATGGGCGCGGTGCGCGGCAACAAGTCCCTGTTCGCGGGCACCGCAGCGCTGCTATTGCTGCCGCCGTTCGTGGGCTTCTCTACCGGCTTTCTCCTTCTGCATGCGCTGCCGCAGACGGAACAACGTCGGCGGCAGCTTGGATGTGCCAGCTACGCGGAGTACCTGCGGGCCACCTGGCCGGTGTTAATGGCAGCCATCGCGCTGGCCGCCATGGCCGCATGGATAACCTTACCGGCGGGATCGGGCGAGGTGCGCCCCCTGTTTGCGGCCCTTGCCGCGCTGGCGATCCCTCATCTGCTTGTAACGCCCTGGTTTGCCCCAACGCTCGCGCCACCTCCCGGCGGGACACGCTAGATATGCCGTCCCCACGGGCGCGTCGTTACCGCCGCGCAGAGAGCGTTTGCAGCACGTGCAGTTCAGCCACCGCTTCCTGCATGGCATCCATGCCTGCCGTCAAGGTACGCAGGTTATCCAGCTGTCGGGTCATGTCGGCACGCTCCTCGCGCGTACGATGACTCATTGCCGCAATGGCATCAGCCGCATGAATGCTGCGCTCGGCCATATCCGTGGCGGTCAGTACCGTGTGGGTCGCTACGTCGCGGATACGGGAGATGGTGCTGACAGCATCGTCGATATTACTTGCCGTGGCTTCCGCCTGCTCTTTGGAAGAGTGGGCCAGGCGGCGCACTTCACCCGCGACCACGGCAAATCCCCTGCCCGCTTCGCCTGCGCGCGCCGCTTCCACGGCGGCGTTAAGCGCCAGGATATTGGTCTGGAAGGCAATATTGCTGATGCCGTGCGTAATGACGCTGATGCCGTTGGAGATCGCCTCCAGATCGTCAAGCCCTTCACCCAAGCGGCTCTGCGCCTGCTGACTCTCTTTCGCACTGTGGCTGATGCCACGAATGGCGCTTTCGGCCATTTCCAGCGCGTCGCTCTGATGCTGCGTAGCGGCTTCCAGCACCGGCAGAGCCTGCACAATGGGCGCTAACTCTTGCTGATAATTGACCACCCGCGCCAGCACGCCAGACTGTACGCGGTTAAGCGTCTCCCAGCGGCGCAGCGCGCGTTGAGCATAGTGCGCCGCATAGCTGGCATACTCCACGGGGAAATGTGCCATCGCGCGCGCGTCGTGGTTAAAGAACACCAGCGCCGACAGCGTCTGATTGATGGGCACGCCGAGGATTTCGCCGAAACTAGAGAATCCCGCCGCGGGGATCCCCTTGAAGAAATGCGCATCGTGAAGCTGGTCGGCATTGCCCACGCGCCGCAGGATACAGTCGTTCATCAGGATCGCCGCCGGTTTACCGTGACGCTGAGTAAAGGCCTGCCAGTCACGTTGCGTTGCCTGCTTAAAATCCGTTTCGCGCATGAGGTAAAGCCGGTCGCCAAACTCAAGATCGCAGAAAAACTGCACGCTGTTGGGGGCCATTTTGGCGACAGAACGAATGAAAAACGCCTCACCCACTTTCACGGCGAACGTCAGTCCTTTGAGCCGCTCGGTAAGATGGTGCTCCTGGCAGTTAAGGTGCTCCGCCAGCGCCTGCGTAAAGGATTGCTGCTGCCCCTGCTGATTAAACACAGACGTCAGCGTGCGCGTTACCGGATCGGCCTCGGCGATGAGCCAGCTTTTGTTGAGTGGCTCAAAGTTCTGACTTTTGAAAGGCGAAAACGATTTTCCTGCCGCCATTCGACAAAAAACGATCAGCGCTTTGCCTTGCAGCACGCGACCGCCGAGGCCCATCCAGGTGCCGTCAAAGGTCGTGCGGCCGCCCGCCGACCCGCCGATCGCCAGGCAGGGAAAACGGCCGGTGTTATACCAGGCTTGCATCAGAAATCCTTCAGACGCTGACAGGCCGTCACAGTAAATCATGGCAAAGGTACGATCGGCGGAGAGCGGCATTTGCAGTTTCAGCGCAGCCAGCTCGCGTTGAATGGCACTGATGCGATCGGTGGCCGTGTGGGTGTCATGAAGATGCAGATCGACGACGTGCGTTTCATGTTCCGCGATCAGGCTACGCGGTAACCAGAGCCAACTGCCCTCCTGCCCATCACCTTTACAATAGGTGGACTGTTTGCCACTGGCGCTGAGCGCACCGTTGGAAGAGAGCGTTATTACGGTGAGATCCGCTGAGGTAAACCGCTGCCAGGCTTGATTGACCTGTTGAAAGTCGGCTTCTGGCGGCACGAAGGTCAGTAAAATACCCGCAGCTCGCTTGCTGAGGCCAATAGCCGAGAGCGTGTCAGGCAGATTCTGGCAGTTAAAGATGCCGTCAGCGGGGTGAGCGCGCGTAGCAAAACGGGAATTAAGGACGTTCCTGCCCAGTGTCGTGATCGCAGACATAATCGTATTTCCACAGTGATTAAAAGGGTGCTGATGATGTAAAAAAGAGGGCTAAAAGCAGGTCCGTTCGCAATCAGTACTCATGAATCGGGCTCAGCGATAAAGGTGCGCTGAGCGGGTGTTATCGACGCTCAGCGCCAGAGCTTCAGCAATTACTGTGATTGGCGTCACAAATAATAGGGCCACCACACTGCATAACCGGCAGAATGGCGGTAGGAGCCTGTCTCGTCAGGCGGCAGGCCTGAAACGCGGATTGCAGCTGTTGCCGAGAGGCAGGTGATGGTATTTTGCAGGGAAGCGCTTTGCCTGAAGGATTCAAATGCTCACGGTATGGGGACGAAAAACATCATCAAACGTGCAGGCGTTGATGTGGTGCATTGGGGAAATGCACCTGCCGCATGTGCGACATGACGTAGGACATCATTTTGGCGGTACCGATACCGCCTTTTTCGCTGCGCTTAATCCGAATCGTACAGTGCCGGTGCTGCAAGAGGGAAACGATCCGCCGCTGTGGGAAACCGGGGCCATTTTGCGCTACCTGGCGAACCGCTACGGCACCGAGAGCTTCTGGCCAGCCGATCCCGTTGCCCGGGCCAATGTGGATCGCTGGGCGGAGTGGTCGAAAATCAATGTGGCCATGGCGTTCACCGCCCCGGTGTTTTGGCGCGTCGTGCGCACGCCGCAGGCGGATCGCGACAGCCGCGCCATTGCAGAGGCGATGGCCAAGTTAGAGGCCGCCCTCTCTATTGCCGATCGACAGGTTGCAGAGCACCCTTTTCTGGCAGGAGCCACCTTTACGCTCGCCGATATTCAGCTGGGGCATATTCTCTATCGATACTACGACATTGATGTGGTGCGGCAGCCTTTCACCCACTTACGCGCGTACTACACGCGCCTGCTCGCGCGCCCGGCTTTTCAAGAACACGTTGTGGTTTCGTATGATACGCTGCGGGTCGACTAACAAGAGAGCGAGCGCACCGAGACTCGGCTTTCCTGCCCTCCCCATGGCCCGCTTTGCTTACCGCGTTTTCGCTAAAGCGGCAGCCGGGCGATCTGCACCAGCCATCGTCTGACGATGGCTTCATCTTCCGGCGTGACATCAGCCAGCAGGCCCGCTTCAGCGCTGCGCACCGCCTCTTTGCTACGTGCGAGCACCTCATGCCCAGCCTCCGAGAGTTCGATAACCTGAATTCTGCCGTGCTCAGCGTGTGGACGTCGAAGAATCATGCCGAGCCGCGCCAGATTCGCCACAATAACGCTCATGGTTTGTGGGGTCAGCAGCGACAGCCGCGCCAGCTCCGCGCCCGATGCGCCAGGATAGGCGGCAAGCATGGTCATCACCGAGAACTGCGGCAGCGTCAACCCGGCTGGTTTCAGCGCGTTTTCCATTCGTACCTTGTGTTACCGCATGCGCCTGGCGCAGCAGCCCATTTCCGATGCGCTCTATGCGCAGGTGCACGCGGCCTTTACCGTTGAGGAGACCCGCTTTCTCACCGCAGCGATCGGTGCCATCAACGCATGGAACCGCATCGCTGGCGCGCTTCGGTTCTCGCCGCCGCTGTAACTTTGACCGCGCGCAGGCAGAAACGCACCGCGCTCACCTCGCGGCTCGGAAATGTTNAGATGGCAGCAGAATACCGCTATAATCAGTCTCGGAACTGATTGACGAANAGGAAGAATAAATGAAAACAGGATTACTTTCCCTGACGCTGCTGAGTGCCCTGGTGCTGGCCGGATGTGATGACGAGGCAAAAAGCATCGAGTGGTATCAGGCGCACGACAAAGAGCGTAACGCCAAATTTGAGACCTGTAAGAACGACGCCAATCCGCGCGGCACGGAAGATTGCCGTAACGCTATCGACGCCACGTTTCGCAGTGGTTCTTACACCAAGAGCCCAGAAAAAGGCTGGTAAGCCGTTACCACGCCGCCGCAACCAGGGTGAGGTCAGCGCGCCTGCCGCGTGTATGTGATTTCATGGCGGCCTCGACGCCTTCCGGCGAAGCGCTCAGGTAAAGCGTGGGTTGCAGGCTGCTTGAATAGCGGCCTGGCAGTCTGGCGCCGGACAGCGCAAACGCACGAGAGTCCGGATCGATCGCCCGATAAAAAATCCCGTCGATTTCGCAACAAAATAGCGTGATATCCATGCGCCTGTCTCGCTGTAGGGGAGAGATCATCACTCTCTAACGAGCGTAGCAGGCCTTCAACTCCTCAAAGCTCCTCCTCTGCCGCGCACGCCGCACGGAAAGCAGACATAATCCCGCGCGGCACGGCCCGCAGCACCGTTAGGACAATTGCGCTGCGCTGTACGGGATGAAGCCTGCGGAGGTGGCCATCACGACCTTATTGCGCCCGGCATTTTTGGCTTCTCATCTGCACGGCGCAGCACAACCTCAATCCCCTCGAGCCCCTCAAAGCTGGCAACGCCCGCCGACACGGTGATCTCCCCCGCATAAGGGAACGTCGTGGCCATTACCGTTTTACGCATGCGCTCTGCGGTGCGCGCTGCGGCATCCAGCGCGGTTAACGGCAGCAGCAGGATAAACTCCTCTCCGCCAAAGCGGCTTATCACATCACCGGTTCGCCCGGCGTCGCGAAGCAGGCTGGCGATCTGCACCAGCACGGCATCGCCGGCATCATGCCCGTACCAGTCATTCACCTTCTTGAAATGGTCAATATCAATGGCCAGCACGCAGAAGGGCTGCTCGCTATCCCATTTCTCCACCAGCGTGTAAAAGCCGCGGCGATTCAGCAGACCGGTAAGCGGATCCGTCATCGCTTCGTCATGCAGCACGGCCAGACGACCGGCAACCGCATGGCGGTGCAGCTGCACCGCCTCTTTTAAGCGATCCGCTTCGTAATACCAGCCGTTGATCGATTCCAGTGAAGCCGCCTGCGCGTCGCTTCCTCCATCTCGCACCCGGTCCGCCAGCTTTTCCAACGGAGAGGCCACGCGCCCCGCTAAAAGCGCCATAACCGCAGCCGTCAAAATAATGATACCCAGCAAGAACCAGCACGCGTTCAGCACCGTTTTGATCAAAATACTTTCTACCGTTTCAGATGTCCCGGCGATAAAAATATTCCAGTCTGTTACATGCATGCTGGCGTAGCCCGTGAGCAGCACCTTGCCGCCACTCTTTTCGCTGAAGCGGCCGGTTTCGGTGGTCGCCACCTGTTTTAGCAGCTGCGCGTTTAGCGTCATCCGCTCGCCTACACAGGCAGGATCATGGCTAAAGATGATCAGCCCATCGTTGCTGACAATACTGACGGTCGCGCTTTTACCGTAAAAATGTTGGCTCAGAATAGTGCTCAGCATGCTCTGTTTTTTGAGGTAAATAGTGCCGCCCATGTAACCCAGGTACTGGCCGTCAGAGGCCAACAGCGGCTGGGAAATGAATACCACGTAGTTGCCCGAGACCGAGGTATAAGGCGCAGAGATAAAGGGCTTTTGCGTGCTGATCGCCCGGCGGCTAACCTCTGAATAGACCTTTACGCCCACCATGTTCAGGCTACCGGGTGAGGTCGCGGTAATCACGGCGTGACGGTCAACCACCACCACAGAATTGAAAAAGCCTGACTGCATGCGCAGCCGCTCAGTTTCTTGCTGCAGCAGGTGAATATCGTCCAGGCGGCGGATTTGGGTCGCACTCCATGCCAGCTCGCGCTGCGCCGTGGCCAGATATAAATCGGTGGTTTCCGCCAGCTTGCGGGCATAGGCGATGTTGCTTTCGAGCAGGCTGCTCTCAATGTTGCTCTTCTGGAAAAGCAGCAGCGCGCCCAGCAGAAAGCAGGAGGTAAAAACGATGCCACCCACCGAGAGGGTGATAAGCAGCGTGCGAAGGCGAAACTTTCTCAAAGGCATAGAGCAGGCCTGAACTTTTTTACTGAGTGTAGCGAGTCAGGCTTTAAACGATCGNCGAAATAACCCCCTATCTTGCCTTCTGATTGCACGCTATCGCGGCCAAATTNGCTCAGCTGATGCCTTGTGAAGGAAGCGCATTTCTANGGTGACTTGCCTTTCATTCGATAGCNCGCTGTGCAAATTAGCCGCAAAAAGTGAACAGGAATGTTAATTTTGTATCGGTTCTGTTTAAGATCCATTTAATATGATAATAACAATAGTAATTATTAACAACAAAACTAACTAACGCAGAGCAATTATCACGCCCGGTTACCATGGATTTTCCTGGCGACCCGGTGATTTTGAGCAGTGTTCATTAACAGGGATTTATCATGTCAACTTCACGTGACCTGCCAGCAGGCCATGTCCACTTATCACGCCGGCAGGTTTTGCTGTCAGGCGCGGCGATGGTGGCTGGCGGACTGGTCAGCGCGGCGCTGCCGCGTTGGGCTTTCGCCGACTCCTCACTTCATTTTATTCCGTTTATGCAGGTTTCGCGTCTGCTGGTGAACCACGAGCTCGACGACGCAGTGGGCGCACGCATGCTGGCATTATTGCAGGTGGACGATCCTCAGCTGGGGCAGAAACTCAGCCAGTTGCTCGCCATTGCGCGATCGCAGCAGGCCACAGTCGTGGAAGCGTTCTTCCCCGCGATCCCCGCCGGTCCGGTACAGGCTCTCGCCTATCGCATCATCTTTGGCTGGTACACCGGTAGCCTGACCGCAACGCGCAGCGCGAAAAGCGTTGCGTTTGAGCAGGCCCTCACATGGCGCACCACGCAGGATATCCTGACCATTCCCTCTTATGGCATCAGTGGCCCTAACCAGTGGCAACGCGCTAACGTCCCGGTGCTTCCCGTACCGCAATTCTGACCTGACAAAGAGGGTAAAAATGGCTGAGTCTTCACTATCCCCTGTCGTAATCGTTGGCACTGGCGTGGTCGGTGTCGTTATCGCAGAACAGCTGCTTGACGCCGGTATACCGGTGCTGATGCTGGAAGCCGGTCCGCGCGTCTCGCGGGCAGAAATTGTTGAGAATTATCGCAATCTCCCGCTTGCGGCCAAGGGCAATCCCATTGAGTGTTACCCTTCACGCCCATGGGCACCGCACCCAGAACCCGCAGGCGCGGGAAAAGGTTACCTGCAATTAAGTGGCACCGACTCCTATGCGCAAAGCTACGTGCGCTATGCCGGAGGCTCGACCTGGCACTGGGCGGGTACCTGCTGGCGTTTAACCCCAGCCGATATGCAGCTGCACTCACGTTACGGCGTGGGACGCGACTGGGCATTTGATTACGCTACGCTAGAACCTTACTACACGCGCGCCGAATACCAGCTCGGGGTGTGTGGGCCAGACGATCAGGCCCTGCAATGGCCGCCGCAGCGTTCAAAACCGTATCCGATGCCCGCCTTGCCGTTTGGCCCCGGCGAGGCGCGCTTCACCGAAGTCGTCCGTGAAAAACTGGGGCTGAACAATATCCCTACAGCACAGGCGCGTAACAGCGGCACGTCCTATGACGATCGCCCTGCCTGCTGCGGCAATAATAACTGTGTTCCGGTCTGTCCGATTGGCGCGAAATATGATGGCGCGACCGCACTCTCGCGGCTGGAAGCCAGAGGCGCTGTTATTCGCGACAACGCGGTGGTCTGGCGTATTGAAACCAATGCGCAAAACCGCATTGAAGCGGTCCACTATTACGATCCGCAGCGGCAAAGCCATCGCGTCAGCGGCACCTTGTTTATTATTGCCTGCAACGGCCTGGAAACCCCGAAGCTGCTGCTGATGTCAGCCGATGGGCGTAATCCGGACGGCATTGCAAACCGCTCTGGCCAGGTGGGTCGCAATATGATGGATCACCCACAAATTACCATGACAGTCACGCTGGAGGAGCCCTATTGGGCGGGCGTGGGGCCGGTGGTCAACAGCGGCATCATGGAGACGTCTCAGGGCGATTTCCGCGCTGAGCACGCAGGTGCCTATTTCCGCTTTAATAATTTTGCGCGTAATCGCTTTGTGACCTTCGATGCGCTGCAGAAGGGGCTGGTGGGTAAAGCATTGGACGAAGAGATCCGCCGGATGACCGCCTGTACTGCCGATATCGTACTGGCGCATGAGATCCTGCCCGATGCCAATAACCGTTTGACGCTGAGCGATAAAAAAGATGGGTTGGGATTGCCAAAACCGGCCATCCACTATGACGTAGGTGACTACGTGCGCCGCTCGCTGGAGGTGTATTCCCTGCCAATCGCCAACCGGATTGCCGATGCGATGGGCGCTACGCACCGCGTCTTCTCAAAACAGTTTAATCAGAGCAAGCACATCATGGGTGGCACTATTATGGGCCTTGACCCGGCCAATTCCGTCGTTGACGCCGAGTGCCGCACGCACGATCACCCTAACCTGTTTCTGCCCGGTGGCGGCGCCATGGCCAGCACCGCCTGCGGTAACAGCACGTTGACCATGGTCGCGCTCGCCTTCAAGGCTGCTGATGCCATTGTCAAACAGGCGCAGGAGGCTTGAAGATGCTGAAGCTGAAACAGCTCGCGCTCAGTTTGCTGCTCATTGGCGGCGCAGCACAGGCCAATGATGATGCACTGATAAAAAAAGGGCAGTATCTGGCGATCGCTTCTGACTGCACCGCCTGCCATACCACTGAACACGGCCAACCCTTTGCGGGGGGGAAAGCAATTGATTCGCCGGTAGGGCAAATTATCGCCACCAATATCACGCCGTCCAACACCGCCGGCATTGGTACCTACACCGAGCAGCAATTTGCGGATGCCTTACGCAAAGGGGTGCGCGCCGACGGTGCGCGGCTTTACCCCGCGATGCCCTACACCGCCTATGCCACCCTGACCGATGAAGATGTACACGCGCTTTATGCGTACTTCATGTCAGCGGTCAAACCCGTTGACCGCGTCACCGAGCAGACTCACCTCCCCTTCCCGCTCAATCTCCGGGTCTCCTTGTTCTTCTGGAATGCCCTGTTTTTAAAGGCGCCCGGTTATACGCCGGATGCCACAAAGAGCGAAGCCTGGAATCGGGGGCGCTATCTGGTTGACGGTGCGACGCACTGCAGTACCTGCCACACGCCTCGTGGCATGTTAATGCAGGAAAAACCACGCGAGGCCTTTACTGGCGCACAGGTCGGTGCCTGGTACGCGCCCAATATTACGGCGAACGCCACCTCCGGTATTGGCGAGTGGTCACAAGACGATTTGGTGACTTATCTCAAAACAGGCCGACTGGCGGGCAAAGCCCAAGCCGCAGGCAGTATGGCTGAAGCCATCACGCACAGCTTCCAGTATCTGTCAGAAGACGACCTGGCGGCTATCGCCGAGTACATGCGTAGCATAGGGGACAGTAGCGCGCCCGCCTCTGGCTCGTCACGCTTCCAGCAGGGCAATGCAGCGAACAGCACGGCGTTTCGGGGTGCCCCTCTTACCTTCCCCGACGACCATGCGGGTGCACGTCTGTACTCAGGCAACTGTGCATCCTGCCACGGTACGCTCGCGCAGGGCACAAAGGATGCGTTCTACCCAAGCCTGTTCCATAACAGCGCCACGGGTGCAGCAAACCCGTCTAACCTGATCGCCACTATTCTCTTCGGCGTACAGCGCCATACTGCCGAAGGAGACGTCTATATGCCGCCTTTTGGTGCTCAGCCGAGTGCCCTCAATCATCTTGACGATCGGCAAATCGCCACCTTGTCCAACTGGATTCTGCATAACTATGGCAATGCTGATGTGACCGTGTCACCGGAACAGGTGGCAGAGAGCCGTCGGGGTGGTCCTGCATCATCATTAGTGATGTTTGCTCAAGCGGGTATCGCTGCAGGCGCGCTGCTACTGGCTGTGCTGATCATCGTGGTATGGCGACGCCGTCGCCGTTAATCAACTTTTGTCGCCTACCGTGACGGTGGGCGTCCTTTTAAACCAGGAAAGCTATCAATGCACTATTCACGACGCCGTGCGCTTAAGCTACTCGGGCTGGTCACGCTGACCAGCGCCACCGGTCAGTTTCTCGCGCTGCCCCCTCTCAAGGCCGCGCAATCTCCCGCTTCACCTGCGGCGCTGGCGGATTTTATGCAGATCTCTCGTCTGCTCACCCAGTTGGATGAACTCAATACAACCCTGGCACAGGCACTCTTGATGACGCTGGAGCAAACACACCCCGGCTTCGCCAGCGCTCTGACGCAGCTTAAAAATCGGCTACAAAACCAACCGGCGCTATTACAGCAGGATCGTCTGACGTTTTCTTCCGCGGATGCGGAGAGTGAAAAAATCGCGCAGGCCATCCTTGGCGGCTGGTACAACGGCGTAGTGGGGAAAGGCAAAGGCGCACGCTATGTGACCTACGTTAATACGCTGGCCGCGCAGGTGGTGAGTGACAAGCTGGTTCCACCGAGTTTCTCGTATGGCCCCATCGGTAGCTGGGCGCATCAGCCCTGATTGAGAGAGTGAACATCCCATGAATAATCCCCTTTCCGCCGATGTGGTGGTGATCGGTGCTGGTGTCACCGGTTCGTTGCTGGCTACCCGTCTGGCCAACGCTGGCAAATCTGTGGTGCTGCTGGAATCAGGCCCAAAAATTGATCGCGATCAGTTGGTGGCGCGCTACCGCGCGTCGGCGTTTAAGTCCGATTTTATGTCCCCTTATCCTTTCTCACCAATGGCGCCTCACCCGCGCTATACGCCTGAGCCGGATGACTATTTGCATCAAGCTGGCCCGCACCCTTTCGCGGCGCAATACATCCGCATGTTTGGCGGCACCAGCTGGCATTGGGCCGCACAGCTGTGGCGCTTTGTGCCGAACGATTTTCGTCAGCACAGTCAGTATGGCGTTGGTAAAGACTGGCCGATCGGCTATGACGATCTGGAAGACTATTACTATCAGGCGGAGTGTATTGCCGGTGTCGGCGGTTCGCCCGATAACGGCTCGCCGCGCCGCCATCCCTATCCCATGGCGCGCGTACCGGCATCCTGGCTGCAGCAACGCGTCACCGCACGCCTTGCGCCTGATTTTACCGTGCTGGATGACAGTACCGGCCGAAACAGCCGCAGCTTTGATGGTCGTCCGGCCTGCTGCGGAAACAACAACTGTATGCCGGTCTGTCCGATTGACGCGCAATATCACGGCGGTATCGCGGCACAGCAGGCAGAGAACAGTGGCGTTCGCGTTGTCACTGAAGCGGTGGTTTACAAGCTTGAGCATGACACACAGGGGCGCATTATCGCGGCCAATTACTTTGACTGGAATAAAGCGAGCCATCGCATCACCGCAGAGACGTTTGTGCTGGCCGCCAACGCGATCGAGACGCCCAAACTGCTTCTGATGTCGGTGAGTGACACCTTCCCGCATGGCATCGCAAACGCGCGCGATACGGTAGGACGTAACCTGTGCGACCATCCAGCTATCGGCGTAACCTTTGACGTAGATGAAGAGATTTGGCCCGGGCGGGGACCGGTTAGCCCCTGCTCTATCGGTCAGTTCCGCGATGGCGCATTTCGGAGTGAACACGCCCCCTTCCGCATTGATATCTCCAATGCTTCGCAGGTGGCTGCCGTCACAAAAGAAGCTCTCTCAGAAGGCTATTTTGGTAAAAAACTACAGGAGCAAATCCGTTTCAGAGCCGCCCGCCGCTTAAGCATTAAAAATGCGCTCGAGCAACTGCCCGATCCGAATAATCGCGTGACACTGAGTGACAAAAAAGACCCGCTCGGTCTTCCAACGCCCTCTTTGTTCTGGAACATCGATGACTATGTGGTTAAAGGCACTGCAAAAACCCGCGAATGCTATGACGCCATCGCCGCCAAACTCGGCGCCACGAATGTTCGCCACAGTAAAAGCGGGAAATTCTCCAATCGCCAGCACATTACAGGCACGTTATCGATGGGGCTGGATCCGGCTACCAGCGTAACCGATGGCTGGGGGCGGGCACACGACCACCCTAACCTGTTCATGGTGGGGACCGGCGTGATGCCCACCGTGGGTACATGCAACGTGACGCTCACGGCGATGGCATTGGCATTGCGTACGGCGGACAAAATTTTGCAGGAGACCCAGCATGGCTAAATACTGGACCACCCTAAGTGGCGCAGGCGTGCTACTTTTTGCTGCCGTGCAAACGCACGCGGCAGACCAAAGCGAACTGATCAAACGCGGCGAATACTTAGCGATCGCAGGTGACTGTGGCGCCTGTCATACGGAAGAGCATCGCGCCCCGTTCAGCGGTGGGCATGCGATTGCCAGCCCGATCGGTACCCTCTTCAGCACGAACATTACGCCTTCAAAAACGGCGGGCATTGGGAACTACAGCGAAGCGCAATTTGCTACGGCGTTACGTAAGGGCGTCCGCGCCGATGGAAAACAACTTTATCCCGCGATGCCCTATACGGCTTACGCCCGGCTCACCGATGACGATGTTTCTGCGCTGTATGCCTATTTTATGCAGGGTGTTCAGCCGGTGGACACGCCAGCAGAAAAGACCGCACTGCCTTTTCCCTTTAATTTGCGCTTTAGTATGGCGGCCTGGAATCTGCTGTTTGCTGATACCCACGTCTTCCAACCTGATGCGTCACAGTCGGCAACGTGGAATCGCGGTGCCTATCTGGTGCAGGGGTTAACGCACTGCAGCACCTGCCACACGCCGCGTAATGTGCTGATGGCGGAACAGCCCTCAAAAAATCTGCAAGGCGCTTCACTTGGGACGTGGTATGCACCGGATATCACTGCGGCCACGCTTCAGGGTAAATCGCATTGGACCCGACAAATGCTGGCGGACTATCTCGCAACCGGTCATGCGGCAAATGGTGCAACGGCAGGTGGTCCGATGCGCGAAGCCATTGATAAAAGCTTTTCGCGTATGACGCCGCAAGATCGTGACGCGATAGCGACCTATTTGCTCCCCGCAGCTACCGAAGCCCCTTCACCTCTGGAATCAAAGGGCCTTACGCCCGTTCAGGGCAATGATTTTCCAGATACGATTGCAGGAATGCATGAAGGTGAGCGGGTATATCGTGACAACTGCGCGTCATGCCACAATCTTTCAGGTCAAGGGCTCAACGGGCTGCCGCCCTTGCAGGCGCATCCCATACTCAACAAACCCACTGCCGATAACGTCGCGATGGCCGTCCTGCAGGGTGTTTGGCCTGAGCACGGACAGGGGATGATCGGGTTTGCTGATTCGCTAAGTGATGCGCAAATTGCGGCGGTCACTAACTATGTGATGCAGGATATCGGGCACAGTTCGGTGCAGATCAGCACCAAACGGGTTAGCGTGCTTCGCGCCGGGGGGGAGACGTCGCCGCTGCTGGTGATCTCGCGAATAGGGATGGCGGCAGCAGGAGCCGCGTTGATTATCACGCTATTCTGGTGGCGTAAAAGACGCACCTCGCGCTAATGTCATGTATCCCGCTTTGTAAAAAAGCGGGATTTTTTTTACTACAAACTCACATGTGATATCGGCCTTCCGGCTGCTGCCGCGCTACCATTGACGCAACGTAAAACAGAGAAGGGGCAGACATGATGAGATGGTTTGAGCAGGCGCAGTTTGAGGTCCGCCTGGAGTGGGGCTCTGCAGCCATCAACGCCATGGCAGGGAGCGTTGACTGCGTGATCATCATCGACGTGATGTCATTTTCCAGCTGCGTCAGTTTGGCGGTTGAAAAGGGCGCGCGTATTTACCCTTACCCCTGGAAAACAGATTCCGCGCACGCGTACGCTCGGTTACGCGCGGCACAGGTCGCCAGCGTGCGCAGTCGATTTACGGGTGAGGGCTACAGTCTTTCCCCTGCCTCCATTCAACACATTAATAAGGGGGACGCGCTGGTTCTGCCTTCTCCGAATGGTTCAGCACTCTCGTTTCAGGCACGCGACACCAATGCAACGGTATTCAGCGGATGCTTTAGGAACCTTTCCGCTACAGCCTCGCTCTGTCGTGGCTTTAACCGTATTTTATTGGTGCCGTGTGGCGAACGGTGGCCTGATGGCAGCCTGCGGCCCTGCCTCGAAGATTATGTTGCTGCTGGCGGTATTATCGCGGCCACCGGGCGAAAAGATTGCTCACCGGAAGCTCAGGCGGCGGTTGCGGCATGGCAGGCGTGTCAACAGCGCGAGTTAGAGCCGCTGCATCGGTGCGCGTCTGCGCTTGAACTTCAGCAGCGTGGCTTCAGTAGAGATGTCGAGCTGTGCTTAATGACGGATGCCGCCTCGCTGGGATGCCAGTTATATGATGAGTTTTATGATGCTGCCGAAGCGTAACGCCCGCCTTTGAAGTCTCATCTTTGGGTGAAGAAGCTTTTCAGGTATTGATACATCCTACGCGTCTATTATCAGCCGATAAAAATCTTATCTAATTGCAACGTGATGGCTACTTAGGCAGCCATTAACGTAACGATGGATCATTAACATAGGCGGTTCACCAACAGAAGGGATAATTGGCGCTTCGAACCATAATGGATTCGCCGAACAGATGGCGCCGCATATGCTGGTTGGAACGCCTGCAAACGTGCCGGCAACCGGCCGATGAACATGTCCGGTTGCAATCGCTAAAACTCGTCCGGGGTACTTCATTAATATCCGTTCCAGCTCATCCCTGTCGCGACACATTGTCTCATCTAAGGTTGGAATACCCGACGGAAACAGGTGATGATGCAAAAACAGCATGGAGGGCTTGGTACCCGATTGCATAAGATGTTCCTCAATCCAGGCGAGCCGGCCTTGTAAGCGTCCATGCACATGGCCGCTTACTGTTGAGTCAATACCGAGTAGATCAAGGCTCTCTGTGCTATAGCCAAAATGCAGCAATGCGGATGGCTCATCAGCTAACCAGTACGCATCACTCCACGTCTGCCGCATAAGCACGGGATCATCTGAATTCCCCGGTAACAGCAGCGTAGGGTAAGGTTGGTCATTCAACAGAGCAGCAATTTTTTTATATCCTTCATGCCATGTTTCGTCTATCAGATCACCGGTCAGCACCAGGACATCAGGCGATAATTGGCTAAGCCACTGTAGTGCCCGCTCAAAGTCATCTAAAAAATGATTACCGGTTGCGGCGTGAATATCACTTATTTGCGCTATTAACATGCTTTTCCTCATGCCCATTCTTCTACAGCGAAACTTGTCGCGTTTCTCTGCCATCGTGTTCAGCTTAGTTGAGTGTGATTGTTACGCTGATTTCGCTGATGCATTAGCCATGATTTACAGAGAAAGGGATATTAGCGATATTCACTGAATGACCGCTGGATCTTAAATCGCCTAACCACACTGCTTAGCGGAGAGGGGAGGGGATAAGCTGACCGGCCGCAGACCATGTGAAAAGACGGGAATTTCAACCTGAAATAATCTTAAAAAATACATAAAAAACAACAACTTAACCATGAAACCTAAATGGGTAATTTTCACGACGTTGAGGCTTTTACACGGTAAGACATGAAGTAATTAAACCGTCTCTCTGAGCAAACGGTGCTTGAAGAATAGCAACGCGATCAAGAGATAATTGACCGACAAGGATTTTATGATTTTTCATTAAATGTTGCACGCAGCATTCATCTCTGTACACTAGCAAAAAATGCTAACGGAGCGAAAGATGAAAAGTCATTACGGCGGGGTGGATGAGACGGCGCGCAGGGCCAATGCGATGCTTCGTAGTATGAGCGATGATATCAGCGACAGGCGCAGTGAATTTGGGCTGAATCAGTACTATCAAACCTTCACCCGTAACTCGGTAGCGAACTTACCCAAGTTGAGCCGCAGAGCCGTTGAGCAAGCCATTGAAGAGATGGAGCAGCAAGGGCACGTATTTGGCAAAAAGGATGCGGGGAATGCTCGACATTACGCCCTGACCATCCAAGATGTTGTCGACATTTACGCGCACCGCAAGGTCCCTAAATATCGCGATCTGCATGCTGGCGAAGGTCCTTTTGTGATGTTCGTCGTAAACCTAAAAGGCGGCGTATCAAAAACTGTCAGCACCGTTACGTTGGCGCACGGGCTACGCGTCCATCAGGATTTATTGCAACACGACCTGCGAATTTTGGTCATTGACCTCGATCCACAAGCCTCCAGTACCATGTTCCTGAATCATGCCAACAGCATCGGTTCCATTATGGAAACGGCTGCACAGGCCATGCTGAACGACCTGGATGCCGACCAGATAAAAGAGGACATTATCAAGCCGACGATTATTCCGGGCGTTGACGTGATCCCGGCCTCTATAGACGACGGATTTATCGCAAGTCAGTGGAACGATTTGGTACAAGAGCATCTGCCCAACATGCTGCCTTCAGAAGTGTTGCGTCGCACATTGATTGATCGGGTAGCAGATGATTATGACTTTATCTTTATCGATACCGGACCACACCTGGACGCTTTCATGCTCAATGCATTGGCCGCGAGCGACCTGTTGCTGACACCAACGCCTCCCGCCCAGGTCGATTTTCACTCCACATTGAAATACTTAACGCGTCTGCCTGAAATGATTGAGCAGCTCGAGGAGGAGGGGATCACGCCGCGCATCAAGGGCAACATCGGTTTTATGTCCAAAATGACGGCTAAACGCGATCATGAAATGACCCACGGTCTGGCACGTGATGTTTTCACCTCACATATACTGGACGCCACATTGCCTCGCCTGGATGGCTTTGAACGTTGTGGTGAGAGCTTTGATACCATTATCAGCGCCGATCCCAGCTCTTATCCCGGCAGCGCCGAAGCCTTAAAAAATGCTAAACGCGAAGCAGAACGCTTCACCCAGGCCGTGTTTAAACGGATTGAGTTTGTAAGGGGGATGAAATGAAAAAGGGTATGGTCAAACTGGGCCGGCAGCTGGGGAATTCCAGCTTTTCTAAAATGATGAATGAGTCAGAGAGTGAACGTATATTTACCCTCAAATCGGGTGCGGAAGCGCGCTTCACGCTGACAAAAATTCTGCACGACGATATTGAATCTCAAACCTTTGTCGATGCCGCAGTAAACGGCCGCGATCAGGCATTCCTCACGCCGGAATCCGTCAGTGATATCGCCCGAACCATCAAATTGCAGCAATTCTTCCCTGCCATTGGCCGGGAAGTAAATGGCCGAGTTGAAATTCTCGATGGCTCACGTCGGCGGGCAGCCTGTATCTATCAGGGCACGCCTTTTGAAGTGCTGGTAACGCGAGATGCGCTGTCGCTGGCTGATGCCAGGCAGCTGGCCGTGGATATCCAGACTGCCCGCGAGCACACGCTTCGTGAATTGGGTAAACGGCTTCGCCTGATGTATCCGGAGGGAACCAGCCAGTCTGAAATTGCCGCAGCGGAAGGCCTGTCGCCTGCTAAGGTGACGCGGGCCTTCCAGGCAGCTTCAGTACCGGATGAGGTAATAGGCATTTTTCCTGCCGTCAGCGAACTCTCAATTAGTGATTATCAGACGCTATTGGATGTAGTTGAAAAAGCCAGCCATAAAAATATTGGGGCAGCCGATCTCGCCGCTGCCGTCCGCGCTCGGTTGGGCGACGAGGCTGCTCCTGCTACTGACGATCCGGCGGTTAAAGCACGTATTCTTCAACATTTTCGCGCTGCAGTAGCCGACGCCAGGTCTGTACCTGCACGCAAAAAAGTTATTACGGAAAAATTGGCTGACTTTGCCGATAAAAAGCAGTTTGCCCGCAAGAAAATCGATACGGAAAAGCGTCTGATCACTTATGAATTTTCGCGGGTACCTGCTGAATATCAGGCAGAACTTGATGACGCGGTTCGCGCGGTTATCACCCGTATGCTGGCAGAAACTCGATAACCATCGTTCAATCAAGAAGGGGACAACCCATTCTTGATTGAACGCTGTTCTACCTATCCCTAACGTTCATAAAGTACCCGAGCGAAAAAACACGTAACTTTATGTAGAATAAGATAAAAAAAGGATATTTTCACTTTGAAATTCCCACCTCATCCCATCAATTCATCGTTTAGTTGAGGTTGAGCGCACGCAGTATCTTATTGGCTAATGCAGCTTTGCAAGCTGGCTAACACCACCAGAGAGTGAAAAGACTTATACGCGATGATCTTTCGCGGGTCAGTATGCTTGCGTCTTACACTCATACGTCGTCTCCGTTTTACTCTCGGTTAACAATGACATTGAGTGACATTTAGGCGCACAGGATGAAGCAAATACTTGATTAATAACCAACCTAATTAATTTGCCCAGTAATTTTTCCTTTAGACAAAACCAGCTCCATTCGCTGGTTTTGTCATCGTTACAGCGATGGCCGCGCAAGGCTCAAGGTATTTACTTTCATGGAGCACACTTGCAGAAGTGTCAGCTTAATTACCCATCGCAGACTTTTTAAAAAGTAAGCTATACCCTTCATTTTATGGCGTATTGGTGAAAAATGGACGTAGCCAACAAACGAGAGAATGGGTTATGGGCCAGCCAAGTTTGCAAGTGCTCACATTTTTTAGGAAAAGGTATACACCTGCATGCGCCCCCATAAATTTTTAGTCCAAAGGTATCTACTTTCATGCGCTCAGGGACAAACGATAAGGGTAAGGTGTTAGTGGTATTCACTTTCATGCAAAAGCCGGGGTGACAAGGTCACAAAGGTATCTACTTTCATGAATTCACGGCCGCTATGCATGAAAGTAAATACCTTTCGGCTGTAGACCCCTATAAAACACGCAAAGGCGTGGCTCCGCAACATGCAAGCAGATACCTTACGAGGGCTGTCTCATGAAAGTGGATACTTTTTGCAAGGGTTACATGTAAGCAGAGACCTTCCTCCACTGGCATGAAAGTAGATACCTTTTGCGCTTAGTTACCTTGTAACGCTTGCAATTTAGGAGAGCGACTGCTGATAACAAACTGAATTTCACGGCCTTTTTTTAGCTCAGCAAAATCGATGTAGCCAATTTTCTGCAAGTCTGCCATGGCGCGACGAATGATGGCATTTTGCAATTTTACGGGCGAGCCCATTGCCAGTCGCTCACGCAGGCGCTTCATGGAGACGAAGAGGGTGCCCGCTGGCATGCTTTCAAAATAGATATAGAGCGACTGAGCAGCTTCTTTGCGCGACAGCTCCGACAGCGCCTTCAGCCCCAATAAAACCTTGTGATCGTAGCGATAGAGCTCCCACAAATTGCTGTCAGCCGTGATCTCGACAGTATCGGTATTCATATTGAGCACGGCGCGCTGTACAAGGTGAGAAAACATCGATTTTTTGCCATCTTTGCTACTAAAGCCCAGCGTTACGCTGGAGATGTTGAACAGCGAATCATGCAGGCGTTTGCGCGAACGCGCGTTGAGATCGGAGGATTTAATACCACACATTTTGGCAAACTCGGTAAACGGCAGCTTAATAGTCTCAGCGCTGTAACCATATGTTGAGAAAGCCATAATGATCCCGATCCACGTTTTAAAATCCGTGGACATACTGAGCTTGGCGCCCTGGATCTTGATATCGGTATAACCCTCACGCTTAGCCACTTCAAGACTCGAAAGCTCCTCAGACGCATCAATCATGAAGTCGCGTTTGCCTTTTTCTTTCGGCGCAACCGGCGTAAAGACGCTCAACCTAAGCAAGGCCACGGGTTGGACCGTTTTGTTACTATTAGGCTCCAGTAGATAAACGGTGTCCGAATCTTTTTTCACAATGGAAAAAGGGTTATTCATGTCTATGAAATTGTTATCGTTTCCCACTTATCCACATCCTTACCTGGCGCATCGGTGCTAACATGAAAGTAAATACCTTTGTGTCATGAAAGTAAATACCTTTCACATGAAAGTAAATACCCTGAACATGAAAGTGGATACTCGATCCATGAAAGTAAATACCTTTTGCATGAAAGTAGATACCCAAAGTGGCTATTTCATTTTATTTATCAGTAGGATACACGCGCGGTGATCTTTTATGATCTCTTCTTGATCTCTTAATGATCTTTCTTGATCTTAAGATCATTGATCTATTCAGTGGATATGTTGATAACCCTCTCGCTTACTGCATTAGTCACATCCGTCACAACCGTACTGGCTTTAGAAGAAGGCATGTTATAGGCCATTCCGGAATAGCGGATCTCTTTCGAGACCGCCAATGCAAGCTCACGCGTTCACGCCGCTCAATTTCCAGAAAAACCATTCGAACCCTGATTGTAAGTCCTGACAACGCACCCGTTTGAGGTACCGAAGCCCGTCTTCTGCATCTTGATAGCCCTTTTCAAGGGGCAGATCAGGTAGATGGGGTTATTGTACCTGGCATCCTACTTACTCCTGATCTGCAACCGCTGAGTTTGGCCAATATCCAACTTGCTACTAGATAGGTCCAAAATGCGATGGCAAAGGTTCTGTGGTGCCACTTGCGGCTCTGTAAGCAGTATATGGGATGAAGCGGGCCTGCGAACCATAGAGCCTATGGCAGGGCATGACAGCTCAGCCACGTCAGGATGCTGGCGTTCTTCGGCGGTGTCCCTGAAATCTTGGTCCCGGACAACGTCAAAAGCGGGGTTAACAAAGCCCGTTACTATGGATCCGATCTCAACCTGTCCTACCAGCAGCTGGCGGAGCACTATCGGGTTGCGGTGATACCAGCCCGCCATCGGCGAACGATTCAGATAAGGCCGCCACTGCTTTTCGTCGCGGATATGACCCAGACCCGGCTCTCTACGGGGATTTGTCTGCGTGGAGCGCGGTAACGAAAACATGGGTGTGCGGATGCTGATTCTGCTGGCGCCGGCAGGTGTGCAGGGCGCAGAGAATACTCACATCAATCTCTTGTTTGCGGGCTAGCGCTGCATGGCTCGGGGGCACAGCGGAACAGCGCGTTGAGCAGCGACCTGTTGTTGTTAAAAAGGGCCAGAGCAGGTAGGGCAGGGTAAAAGTGATGTGCTGTCAGTCCCAATCAGCGAGAATATGTTGCCGTTCGGCAATCCACCGCTTAGGCGCGTTCATTGCACAGAAACGGCAGTAGGGGCATTCCGGAGAGGCGCAACCGTATCGGTGCACCCCATACCGCAGGCAAACATGCGATCAACGGAAAGCGGGTCCACTGGCTGACGTTGTCGCCGTGTTTTACGAGGTAGCGGCTCCAGCCAACATCAACGTTACAAAGATGTTTGGCGGAGCGCGGGATGTATATGGGAGCAGAGTATAAAGCGGAGCTCCGAGCATACTAAGGCTCGAAGCTTCGCAAGCGTGCTGCACTCTCAGGAAGCCCCAAAAAATGCGTTCGAGACGACTAGCCTTCGAGACTAAATGATTTAATCGGATTTTTTCTGTGTCGCCCAATATTGCGTTCGAATTTTCTTCTGGGCTGCTGCTTCCAGCATTCTTAATTCTCGGTGCCGTTTCTGTTGATCGGTCATTTCTTTATTGTCTTCATAATTTTGAAGAATGTTTTTTGCCTGCGCGATGCCATCACTGTCACTGGCCTTTTCATTATTTCTGTCCAGAATAATAAGCGCATTTTTGAAATCTTTTCTTTGATCTCCTTGCATGCCAATAATATCTTGGTTGTTAATATTTATTTCCTTTTTGTAGACTGCCATGTTTGTGATTCTCTCTAATTTTTCTACGTCTTCCTGTAGGAAGTTTTGGTTTTCAGCATGACGTAATCGTCCCAGCACCTCATAACCTATGCCGCTTTGGTTGAAGCTGTCAGGGAAAAGATTTTTCATATTATGCCCTCCCATCCCAATCAATACTTTTTGTGCAGCTTGATTATTTTCAAGGAGATTGACTGCCTGATTTAACAAAAGATGTTTAAGGTTTTTAGAGCCATAGTAGCTTTTTCCGCTATCATTTTTCATGGCAACAGTACCGATACAAAAATCGCCAGAATCTAGCTTCCAGACATTAAAATGCCCGACATAATTGTTATGTTCATCGTTTATTTTTACAGAAATTCCATCATGTGATAAGTATTCTGCTAATGGATAATTTCCTCCTACAGCACCGGGGAAGTCGCAATGTTTGGTTTTACAACTTAGAAGAAACGGTACACCCTGTTGATAATTTTCAGCGGTGAGAGGGGACGTTGTGAGATTTCCAGATGATACTGCACCACATTCAAAGTTAACATTTTTGGCTCCTTTCTGGAGGGTGATTTCTTCTGCCAGCATGATACACCGAGCAACATCCACTGTTGTTTTATTTCCAGTTATCAAATCCTCAAAAATATACTCTTCACCTGGCGTAATAATGTCCTGAATATTGGTCAGCTTAGACGGGTTAACCTTCATTAATGTGCCACTGCTCAATAGCTGTTTTAGATTTTCATTGATGTTTATGCCATTTTTCTCGAGTGTGGCAATATCGCGCATCATGTTTTCTTTGAAAGCATTTTCATCTGTGGCAACCTTTTTTTCTTGCGGCAACGGATCAGGTGAGGTAATTGAAGGAGGATATGCTGAGTGAGAGGGATTTATAGATAACATTAGATATAGTCCTTTATAATCATTCATTGAATACGGTGAATTTTCTCCTAAACGAACGCTATATTTACTTGTTTCGCGGTTCAAAGCGCCGTGGAGGAGGGCACATTATTTCGGCGAACTCATCGATCGCAGCAATAAATTTTCGCTCATGCTCTATCAGCACCTAAGCCAGACTGACAACCGCCATCTGCCCTTGGGCTAGGCCCAGATTACGCAGCGTATTGCTGACATTCGCAAACGGGCTGACTATTACCTTAAAAATGATATCGCCAGTGAGGAAGATAAAACCCTCGCCCTGAAGGAAAGGGTTACGCTGCAGTTGATTGAAGCGCGATTGTTGTTTTTTTTACCGCCTCGGGATGACATCACCTTGTCGATATAGGAAGGCACTGGCGGAAACATCCTTAGCGGTGCCCTCAATCAGTGCAAAGAGGCCCACCGAAGCCAGCGGGCCCTGAACTTCACGCGATCAGACCCGCTGCGCGCGCTGAATAATCACATCTATCATCGCACGCTACGGACGATGTCTGCGTGCTGCAGGAGACCTTGATGGCCTTGGCGCTACGGCGTATTCGTGAACGTCTGCTGCACGTAGGTGACATACTGGATGACCGCAGATGTTCAGCGCCAGGATGAAATTGCCGTAATGGCGAAAGCCTGTAATCAGCGTTGGCCTGGCTTGCCAGCGCATTAACCTCGGTCAGTACGGCCTCACTTTTCGTCAGGACGGCGTCTGGGCACTTCGCGGCGGGCAATGAGGATCTATTGCGAACGGATCAACAGGCCGCTTCACTTGAGCAGACTGCCGCCAGCATGGCGTCACGGGAAGGTATGTCAGAGACCATGACTGACATTCGCGCTCATGCAAAAAATTACCGAAATCGTCACGCTCATTGAGGGTAGCGCGTTCCAAACCCCTATTCTGACGCTGAATGCGCCGGTTGAAGCAGCGCATGCAGGTGAACATGGCAAGGGGGTGCCATGGTGGCGGGCGAAGCGCGCCACCTGTCACAGCGTACTCCGCAAGCTGCCCGCGAAATTAAACGGCTTGACACGTTTAATCATCTGGTGGCGTCGGAGGCTGTTCAGGCTGAAGCCGTTGAAGGGAATATGTCTGAACTCACGTCAGCATTTCGACAGGTTAACGATTTGGTCAGTGAAATTGGCGCCATCGCAGAGAAGTACAACACCGGTATGACACAGGTTCACCTCGCTGCCAGCCAAATGGATGACGTGACGCAACAAAACGCCTTGATTGAAGTGGCTTCTGCGCGCGCCGTGTCACGTGACTTCAGCGCACGCAAGCCGATACCTGCTGTTCCGTTGAACACGTTAGCGCGCCCAGACCGCGATGCTGATTGGCAGCATTTCTGATCGCGTCTTTCAAGCCGCAATGCTCTTGGAAAACGAGGGATGGTGTTAGAAAACGTCGGGCGATTTTGCCGATCGTCCCGCTGTTTTCAGAAAACGAAAGGCCCGCTAACGGCTTGTCATGGCTGTTATCACGTCTCACCCCGTACAGCAGACCCACGCCTATTTATCCTCAAGGCGAAATGAAGGAGGGAAATAAGCCATTGCAGCTTTTTTTACATCAATAAAACTCTGCATTTGTCGTCAAATAGTCATTAAAAATGCATATTTTACAAGTCAGAAAGCTTCGATTACTATCCCGCTGAGCTTATTTAACAATCATGTTGCGCCTGCGATTTATGCAGTCACGAGGCTGTTAATGAGCATCACGATGTCGTTTAATTTCAATAAATAATAAAAAGTTATAATTTTTCGTTATTTTTATGTCACGCATTTCATTCCACTGGCGCAAAAATTAATTTTGGATGCTTTGAGACGCACTTAAGAAGCATGCTGAAACAGAGCGCACAGCGCTGAATGGGGCAGGGGAATAAGTTATATGGACAATGATGAGCGCCTGGCGCGTGTGAAATTCGAAAAGCTCGCCTGTTTTATTGGTGAAGCCGTTATCTATCTTGCATTAGAAAATCAGGAGACGCGTCGCGAAAACATCCTCACGTTTATCCAGCAAGCACACCTTGATGCTGAGGAAAAACCGTGGGATGAAGAAAAACAGGCGCTGGCACAGCTCGCGGCTAAACTGTTGCAGTAATTCCGTCTACGGCGGCTGTTGCTTCGAGCCGACCTTACGCGGGGCGCGGGTGAGCGCAGTGCGCGGCTCACCGTTTTATGTTGTTTGCTGCAACGCAACGACATCAGGGCGACGTGGAGTACCACATCGCGACTTTCCTCAACGCGACACTACGCTAACGGCAAGGTGATATGAATACGCAGCCCGCCCTGTTCCGGCAGCGTGGCGCTGATTTCACCGCCGTGCGCGCGGCAGATCGCCCGCGCCAGCGAGAGTCCCAGTCCACTGCCGCCAGAGTGGCGTGCCCGCGACCGTTCCCCCCGTGCAAAGCGCTCAAACATGGTGGCGAGAAAGGCCGGATCGACGCCCGGTCCGTTATCCTGAAAAACAATCATGGCGCGTTCGGCGTCCTGCTCAAGCGTAATACGCAGGCTGCTACCCGCGCCCGCATAGCGGAGCGCATTTTCGAGCAGGATAGTGAATACCTGACTCAAGCGCAGAGGATCGGCGTACAACACCACTTGCGGGCTCTCGCCTGGCTGCTCAATGCGCATGCCCGCTGCGTTAAACTGTGGCGCTATCCACGCGATGCGATCCCGTAATAGCTCCCCAGGGGAGCAGGTGACCTTTTCAAGAATCAGCTGTCCGGCATCCGCAAGCGAAAGCAGGTGTAAATCGTCTATCAGGCGGCTCAGGTAGCGCAATTGGCTCATGATCATCGCAGGATGTCGCGGATCGGCGTCAAATACGCCATCCATCAAACCCTGCAGGCGACCAATGGCTGCAGTTAACGGTGACCGCAACTCGTGCGCCATGGCGACGTGTGACGCGCGCAGTTCACGTTCATAATGCGCCAGCTGGCGGCTCATGGCATTGAAGTCGCCGGCAAAATGCTGCACTTCGGCTGGCGCCGCATCCACCAAGGTAGACTCTTCACCAAAGCGGCCCGCCGCCACCGCTTCGGCGGCCCGTCTGAGCTGACTGAACTGCAGCGACAGCGGTCGGGCATGGCGCAGCGCCATAAAAACAATAAAGGGAATGGTTACCAGCACCAGAATGCCCACGGCGATCCAGTCCGAGGAGGCCACCGACGGGTCCGAATAGCGCACTCCCCACCAGGTATCAACGATTTGGTGAAAGCGCGCCGGATTGATTGCCGGGTTTGCCCGCAGCGTTAAAAACTCCTGCAGCACCGACGGCGGCATATGGTGCGTGATCCAGAGATACTGCACGGTAAAGCGCAACCACATGCACAGCGCAATCAGCACCACGGTACCAATGGCCAGAGTCAGAATGCGCAGGCATAGCCAGCGCCACAGTGTTTGTGGATGGGGTTTCATGGCTGACGGAACCTGTAGCCTATGCTGCGCACATTGATCAGGACATCGGTGATGCCCGCCGCCTCCAGTTTGCGTCGCAGATTATAAATATGGGTGTCCACGACGCGCTCCAGCGCGTCACTCTCCGGCAGGCACTGTTCCAGCAGCGTCTGTCGGCTCAGCGCGCGCACGGGCGCGCGCATGAGTGCTACCAGAAGAGAAAACTCGGTAGGCGTCACGTCAATTCGCTGCAAATCACCCTGAGGAGTCGTCACGGTTACCATCATGGCCGCGGTGTCCACCGCTAGCGTCTGCCAACGGAGCACCTCATCAGGCTGCGATACCGCCGCAAGCGCGCTGCGACGCAGAACGGCCTGCACGCGCGCCACCACCTCGCCGGGATGGTAAGGTTTCACGACATAGTCATCTGCGCCATAGCGAAGGGCGCCAATGCGATCGGGGGTATCGCCCATGGCGGTGACCATGATCACCGGTACGTCGCTGGAGCGGCGCAGTTTCGCTAACACTTCCGTCCCGTTGAGGGCCGGGAGCATCACATCCAACAGGATGAGATCCGGTTGCCAACGTTCAGCTTGCGCGAGGCCGGATAGCCCATCGCTGGCGAGTTTGACGTCATAATTCTCACGACGCAGATAAGCCTCCAGCACCTCGGCCGCATCGGCATCATCCTCAATAATCAAAATCCTCTTGTGCTGCATGGCTCACCTTGAAAATGGATTCGTTACGCCGAGTTGTTCGTGCCCCATGCCGCGCACATCAGGCGGATTTCGCACTGCCACGATAATAACCAGAAAAAGCGGCTTGTACATGCGCGCAACAAGAGGACCGCGCTGAAGTTGTTAATGCGTTCAGTGTGATGGCGGCAACATCTCTGCATAAAAGTTACCAGCTGAGGCTGTTTCCGCAGCGCGGGCCATGCATAATACTTGATGTAAGCTAAACCGATTTAGCTTTATTTTGAGGAGAATGAGCATGACAAACCGCGTGTGGTGTCTGGGAGATGCCGTGGTGGATTTACTGCCGGATGAAGCAGGGCGCCTGCTGCAGTGTCCTGGCGGCGCACCGGCAAATGTGGCGGTCGGTATTGCCCGGCTGCAGGGAAATAGCGCTTTTATTGGCCGGGTTGGCGCCGATCCGTTCGGTGATTTTATGTGCCATACGCTTGCACACGAGCGGGTGGATATCGCGTTTATGCAGCGCGATCCGGCGCAGCGGACCTCTACCGTCGTGGTCTCGCTTGATGAGCAGGGCGAGCGCGCTTTCACGTTTATGGTCCGTCCCAGCGCCGATCTTTTTATGACGATTGAAGATTTACCGCCTTTTGCTCCGGGCGAGTGGCTGCACTGCTGTTCCATCGCGCTGGCGCAGGAGCCTTCCAGAAGCGCCACGTTTGCTGCCATGGAGCGGCTTCGCGCAGCCGGTGGGCGGGTGAGTTTCGACCCGAATCTCCGCCACGATCTCTGGCCCGATGAACACAGCCTGCGCAGCGTCCTTAGCCAGGCGTTAACGCTGGCGGACGTCGTGAAACTGTCCGAAGAGGAGTTAGCGTTTATCAGCGACTGCACCGATCGGGCGACAGCGATGCAGGCGCTGGCTGCGCGCTATCAGATCCCGCTACTGCTGGTTACCCAAGGCAGCGCTGGGGTGTTGGCATACCATCAAGAGACCTTGACGCAGTACCCCGGAACGCCGGTGAACAGCGTAGATACCACCGGAGCCGGCGATGCCTTTGTTGCGGGCCTGCTTTGGCGCCTGGCGCAACACGGACTGCCTTCAGCGCCTGCACAACTCGCGGCGCATCTGCGCGTGGCGCAAGCCTGTGGCGCGCTGGCCACTACGGCTAAAGGGGCCATGACCGCACTCCCTACGCATCATCAGCTGCAGCAGCATTGCGACACAGCCGAACATTGAGGCTTTTTTGCGAGTGACTTCACATCCGGCAATACAGATTCGCAAAATTGGTTGCGCAGCGAAATTGGGCATGACTATGATTCGCCGCCTAAACCGGTTTAGCAAAAAACATCTGATGATAGCCTTTGCCTCAGGGATATAAAAAAGTGAAAAAAACGCTACTCGCGCTGAGCCTCAGCGCACTTTTCAGTACCGGTTCAGCGTGGGCCGCCACCGACATGAATGCCATTGAGGCGCGTCTGGCGGCCCTGGAGCAGCGGCTTGCCGCTGCGGAACAGCGCGCCAACGTCGCTGAAAGCCGTGCCCAGGCGGCGGAGAAACAGGCCCAGCAGTTGGCAGCGCAGCAGCAGCAAACCCAAACCGCCACGGCGCAGGTGGCGCAACGCACCACGCAGTTGGAGCAACACAGCGCCAGCGACGAGAGCGGTGGCTTTGAGTTTCACGGCTATGCCCGCTCTGGATTGTTGATGAACAGTTCGGCTGCGAAAACGCAAGGGGGGCCTACCGTCACGCCCGCCGGTGAAACCGGCGGTCATGTCGGTCGTTTGGGCAACGAACCTGATACTTACGTTGAACTCAACCTGGAGCACAAGCAAACGCTTGCCAATGGTGCGACGACCCGTTTCAAAGCCATGCTGGCTGACGGGCAGCGTACCTACAATGACTGGACGGCCGCCAGCAGCGACCTCAATCTGCGTCAGGCTTTTGTCGAGCTTGGCCAGCTGCCGGACTTCAGCGGGGCATTCAAAGACGCAACCGTGTGGGCCGGTAAGCGCTTTGACCGCGATAATTTCGACATCCACTGGATCGATTCCGACGTGGTGTTCCTGGCGGGCACCGGAGCGGGAATTTATGACATGAAATGGGGCGATGCCGCGCGCAGCAACCTGTCGCTGTATGGTCGCACCTTTGGCGATATCGAAAACAATGACAACACGGCGCAAAACTACATTCTGACCCTGAATAACTTTGTGGGACCGCTTCAGCTGATGGTCAGCGGCATGCGGGCAAAAGATAACGATCAGCGCACCGATCTGGATGGCAATCGGGTTAAAAGTGATGCGGCTAACAACGGTATGCACGCATTGTTAGGTTTGCACAACGACAGCTTTTACGGCCTGCGTGAAGGGTCAGCGAAGACCGCGCTGCTTTATGGTCATGGCTTGGGGGCCGAGGTGAAAGCCGTGGGGTCGGATGGCGCGCTGCTGCCTGATGCCGATACCTGGCGTCTGGCCACTTACGGCATTACGCCGCTGGGGGGCGGCTGGCATATCGCGCCTGCGCTGCTGGCCCAGAGCAGTCAGGATCGCTACGCGAAAGGCGACAGCTATACGTGGGCCACGGCGAACCTGCGGTTTATTCAGGAAATCAGTCAAAACTTCGAAATGCAGTACGAAGGCTCATACCAGTACATGGATCTGCGTCCTGAGGGCTATAACAACCGCAACGCGGTCAGCGGAAATTTCTACAAGCTGACCGTGGCACCCACGCTGAAAGCGAGCGAAGTCGGGGAGTTTCTTAAGCGTCCGGAGATACGCCTGTTTGCCAGCTGGATGGATTGGGATCACCGTCTCGACAACTATGCCAGCGATGATGCCTTCGGCAGCAGCGGCTTTAAAGCCGGTGGGGAGTGGGGTTTCGGCGTGCAGATGGAAACCTGGTTCTGATAGTCCGGCCCCTGCGGGGGCCGTTAATACATGACAGCGTATAAAAAAAGACAACGAGGATACTATGGATTTTGTTCAGATTGCCCGTTCACTGTTGCCGCTGTTGGGCGGCAAGGAGAACATCGCCAGCGCGGCGCACTGCGCCACACGGCTGCGGCTGGTACTGGTGGACGATGCGAAAGCTGACACCACCGCAATCGGCAAGCTCGACGGCGTCAAAGGCTGTTTCCGCAATGCCGGACAGCTGCAGGTCATTTTTGGCACCGGCGTAGTGAACAAAGTTTACGCCGCGTTCATCGCCGAAGCGGGCATCAGTGAAGCCAGTAAATCGGAAGCGGCGGATATCGCGGCACGCAAGCTGAATCCTTTCCAGCGTATCGCGCGCTTACTGTCAAACATCTTTGTGCCCATCATTCCAGCCATCGTCGCATCGGGTCTGTTGATGGGCCTGTTGGGCATGGTGAAAACGTACGGTTGGGTACAACCGGATAACGCGCTGTATATCATGCTGGATATGTGCAGTTCGGCGGCGTTTATCATTTTGCCGATCCTGATTGGTTTCACCGCCGCGCGCGAATTTGGTGGCAACCCGTTCCTTGGCGCCACGCTGGGCGGCATTCTCACGCATCCGGCGCTAACCAATGCCTGGGGCGTGGCGGCGGGTTTCCATACCATGAACTTTTTCGGTATCGAAGTGGCGATGATCGGCTATCAAGGTACCGTGTTTCCGGTCCTGTTGGCGGTCTGGTTCATGAGCATGGTGGAAAAACAGCTGCGCCGGGTCATTCCGGATGCGCTGGATCTCATCCTGACGCCGTTCCTGACGGTGATCCTGTCGGGTTTCATTGCCTTATTGATCATTGGTCCGGCAGGCCGCATGCTAGGTGACGGCATCTCGTTTGTGCTCAGTACGCTGATCGCCCATGCCGGCTGGCTGGCAGGGTTGCTGTTTGGCGGCCTCTACTCGGTGATTGTGATCACCGGTGTGCACCACAGCTTTCATGCGATTGAAGCGGGATTGCTGGGCAATCCATCGATTGGCGTCAATTTTCTGCTGCCTATCTGGGCCATGGCCAACGTGGCGCAGGGCGGCGCCTGTCTCGCGGTGTGGTTTAAAACACGCGATGTCAAAATCAAAGCCATTGCGTTACCTTCGGCCTTCTCCGCGCTGCTGGGGATTACCGAGGCGGCGATCTTCGGTATCAATCTGCGCTTTATGAAGCCGTTTGTTGCCGGGCTGGTCGGCGGCGCGCTGGGCGGCGCGTGGGTGGTATCGGTGCATGTTTATATGACCGCAGTGGGATTAACCGGCATCCCCGGCATGGCGATCGTTCAGGCGAGCTCGCTGTTCAATTATGTGATTGGTATGGTTATCGCTTTTAGCGCGGCCTTTGCCGTCTCTTATCTGCTCAAATACAAAACGGACGCTGAATAATGGCTGCCTCCTCGTTATTGCCCACTATTCTCACCGCCGTGATGCGCGGGCAGCCGCGGGCGCTGCGCGATCCGCACTACCCGGCGTGGCATCTTGCGCCCGCCACAGGACTGCTCAACGATCCCAACGGTTTTATCCATCACGGCGGACGTTATCACCTGTTTTATCAATGGAACCCGTTAGGCTGCCAGCATCAGCACAAATGCTGGGGGCACTGGAGTTCTGCCGATCTGCTGCACTGGCAGCACGAACCCCTGGCGCTGATGCCCGAAGAGCGCTACGACCGCAGCGGCTGCTACTCGGGCAGCGCCGTGGACAATGGGGGTGCGCTGACTTTGATCTATACCGGCAACGTGAAGTTTGACGACGGCACGCGCACTGCGTGGCAGTGTCTGGCAGTACAAAATGCCGAAGGCGGGTTTGATAAGCTGGGCCCGGTGATTGCGCTGCCGGAGGGCTACACCGGACACGTGCGCGATCCAAAAGTCTGGCGACACGGCGATCGCTGGTACATGGTGCTGGGCGCGCAGGATCTGCAGCTGCGGGGCAAAGTGCTGCTGTGGCATTCCGACGACCTGCGCCACTGGCAATGCCACGGCGAGATTGCGGGCAGTGAATGCGGCGGCTTGGGCGAAGCGGGCTATATGTGGGAGTGTCCTGATCTGTTCGCGCTGGATGGCACGACATTTCTGATCTGCTGTCCGCAGGGCATCACGCGCGAACCCACGCGCTTCCGCAACGTCCACAGCGTTGGCTGGCTGGCGGGCGAACTGTCCTATCAGACGCACTGCTTTACCCACGGCAGCCTGCACGAGCTTGACGCCGGATTTGAGTTTTACGCGCCGCAAACCACGCTCACGGCCGATGGCCGCCGCCTGCTGGTTGGCTGGATGGGCGTACCGGACGGGGAGGAGATGGCGCAGCCCACCGTGGCGCAAGGTTGGATCCACCAGATGACGTGCCTGCGAGAACTCCACGCGAAGGACGGCAAGCTTTACCAGCAGCCCATTGTGGAACTGCAGGCGCTGCGCAGGGAGGCGCGGCAGTTTCAGGGCCGCGCAGAGGACATCTCTCCCATGGAGGCGCAGCAGTTGGAGTTGACGCTGGCGGGGGCTGGCGGGGTTGCCCTGAATTTTGCCGATACCTTGCTGCTGACGTGGGAAGCCGACGGCCTGCAGCTGGCGCGGCGCAGCCTGCGCAGCGGTGAGTGGGAATACCGCGTGTGGCAGGGCGCTGCGCGGCATCTGCAGATCCTGTGCGATCGCTCCAGCGTGGAGATATTTATCAACCACGGAGAGGGGGTGATGAGCAGCCGCTACTTTCCTCCTCATCCCGCACAATTAACCCTCTCCGGCGATGGAGAAGTCGAGGTGCGCTACTGGTCGTTGCAGCCGTGCATGGTAGAATAAGGCATCGATCCTTTGAATGATGCCTCACCGTGAGAAAAACCAAACGCGTTACCATCAGCGATATCGCGGCCCTGGCCGGGGTGTCTAAAGCCACGGCCAGCCTGGTGCTTAACGGGCGCGGCAAAGAGCTGCGCGTCGCAAAAGAGACGCGCGAGCGGGTGCTGAATCTGGCTCGCGAGCACCATTACCAGCCCAGCATTCACGCGCGCCTGCTGCGCGACAACCGCAGCCATACGCTGGGGCTGGTGGTGCCGGAGATCACTAACCACGGCTTCGCGGTTTTTTCCCATGCGCTGGAAAACCTGTGCCGTGAGGCCGGTCTGCAGCTGCTCATCGCCTGCACCGATGAAAACGCCGGACAAGAACGCGTGGTGGTGGACAATCTGGTCGCACGGCAAGTGGATGGTCTGATTGTGGCGTCCAGCATGCTCAACGACAGCGACTACCGTAAACTCAGCGAACAGCTGCCGGTCGTGCTGTTCGACCGTTACATGAGCGAGACTCAGCTACCGCTGGTGCTGACCGATTCAATCACACCCACCGCCGAGCTGGTCGAGCGCCTGGCGCGCGCCAGCGCAGAGGAGATCTACTTCTTAGGCGGTCAGCCGCGTTTGTCACCCACTAAAGATCGCCTTGAGGGCTTCAAGCAAGGGCTGGCGCGGGCCGGTGTTGCGTTGCGCCCCGAGTGGATTGTGCACGGTAATTACCATCCCAGCAGCGGGTATGAGATGTTTGCTGCCCTGTGCGCGCAGCTGGGACGCCCGCCCAAAGCCCTTTTTACCGCAGCCTGCGGATTGCTGGAGGGCGTGCTGCGCTACATGAGCCAGCACCAGCTGCTGACGCGGGATATCCGCATCGCCAGTTTTGACGATCACTATCTTTACGACTCGCTTTCCGTGGCCATCGATACCGTGGCGCAGGATGTGCCGCGCCTGGCGCAGGAGTGCTTTTCGCTGGTCACCGCCATGATTGCCGGCGAGGAGCCTGCGCACCCGCAGACGGTGCTGCCGGCCACGCTGCGTTTGCGCGCCGGCAACGTGCGTTAAAGTGCGCGCATCGCGGTCTGGATCGCCGCCTGCGTGTCCGCGATCACCGCTTTCGGCACGGCATCGCCCAGCGCGCGCGCTGTGGTGGCGAAGCTGTTGGCTGCCTCACACACGTCATCGATCAGCGCATTAATACGCTTTTCGCTGATATCGGCCGCTTTTGCGACGCTTATCAGGGCGGCTCGTGGGATATGATGGCCGTAACCCGCCACCGACGTTTGATGCTGGCCGCCTGGTCCGTATTGGAAGGTCAGGTCATAGGCCGGGGAAACCTGCCATGTTTGTTGATCGTTCAACATAAACGCAAAGTTCTTGGCGTGATCGTCCTGGTTATGCATGACAACGTTGAACACCATGCGGCGCGCCTGCGCCTCGCGCGCCACGGCTGAGCGGGTCACCATGGCGGTTGCCTGTAAGATGTCGGTGTAGTCGAGACAGGGCAGGCGAAAATCGGCCTGCAGCGCGCCCGCCATGCTTAAAATGGGCACCCGCACGTCCTGCTGCCGATCAAAACGCTGTACGCCAAAGGCCGACAGGCCTTGACCGAGATCGAACCAGCGGCTGGGCGGAAAATCGATGCCGGCCTGACGCGCGACGCGCGCATAAACCTCTTCCAGCGCGCAGACCCAAGGGGCTTCCTGCGCGGCCGGAAATTTTATCAGCCAGGGCTCGCTGCCTGCAAAGGGCGCGGAACTTACGCGTCCGGTTTTCGCATCAAACGCCAGCAGCACTTTTGGCCGCGCGCCGTGCGGCGAGCCGCCCAGCCTGACCAACTCCGGCAGCACGTCGGAATCCTGTCCCGCCACTTCGGTTTCAATTTCGCGCGCCAGCCTGATGAGATCATCCATCTTACTGCGCTGCGCTGCGTTATCGGATAGCGCGATCGCGGGGCGATAGGTCAGCGCGCCCATGGTATTGCTGCCTAGCATGGCCAGGCGATCCAGCGGCGAGAGGCGGGCCGGTTCAATGCCATTACGCCGCAGCAGCCGATCCATCAGCAGGCGTCCCCAGCCGTCCGGCAGCGAGTCGGCAATAAAGCCGGGGATGCCCTCCTGATGGCGCTCGAAGTTGCGATAGGTAACAGGCGCAAGCGGCTGCAGCAGCGGTGAAAACGCAATGCCCTTGTCGAGGCTTTGCGCAGAATACTCAAACAGCCATTCGCCCCGCCGCTGACCCGCGCCCAGGATGCCGAGCGGCCACTGCTCGCCCCAGCCTTGATAGAGCACCTCAAGCCGCTGCAGTGGGACATAATCAGTTTTCATCGCGGTCTGCCTTTTTTACCTGTGGTCGACGTTTTGCTGCCCGCTGGCGCGGGGGGCGCTGCAAGGCTTCGACTTGAGCAATGCTCATGGCGGGCAGAAGAAATAGCTCACGCATCTCATGTTCTAGCCGCAGCGCAAAGACCACCTTCATAAAGCTCTCGAGCGTTACTTGGCCGTCGTGTTCCAGCTTCTTCAGCGCCGATACCGAAATACCCGCCTGTTCTGCCAGCTCTTTCTGCAGCAGATTGCGCCGCAGCCGCTGTGCACGCAAACGCTGTCCCAGTTCGGCCAGTAACGAAGAAGCAGAATAAAGGTTAAGGGTCACTTTAAAGACTCCTAAAACAATTAAAAGCATTTAAAAGTCTGTAAAAGCACTCTTATAGGGGAAAGAGTGCACGGTAGTCTGAGGTTGATTATAGGGTTTTTAAAAAAACTCTAAAACAGTTAATTGGCACTTAATGGTTTTTTAAAGAGACCTTAATGAAATAACGAAAAGGGATCTCACTCTCTCCCCGGGGAGTATCGGCATGTAAACGGTACGGTTTGCCGTCCAGGCGCAAAAAGCGGCCATGAGGTGGGTCACAAAACAGAAGAGACCTTTTTAGTCAGTGCACGTCGCCAGGCGTGAACGGAGCAATGTTAAATCCCTGTAAAAAAACGTCATATTGTTGGAGTTAGCGTAATTGATGCGCCAAACACATCAGTCTATGACTTTATTGCGCTTACTAACGGCCCGCATCTGATCCAGTCTGCCACAACAGACGCAACCATAAAGCGTTGATAACACTCTGGAGATACAGATGCACGCTTCTACCTCACCCATGAACACCCGGTCACGTATCGGCGCTATTCTGCGCGTGACCTCAGGCAATTTTCTGGAACAGTTCGATTTTTTCCTGTTTGGTTTTTACGCAACGTATATCGCGCATACATTCTTTCCAGCCAGCAGCGAATTTGCTTCGCTAATGATGACCTTCGCTGTATTTGGCGCAGGCTTCCTGATGCGCCCAATCGGGGCCATTGTGCTCGGGGCGTACATTGACAAGGTTGGGCGCCGTAAAGGGCTTATTGTCACGCTATCGATTATGGCAACAGGCACCTTTTTGATTGTGTTGATTCCGTCGTATCAGGCGATTGGACTGTGGGCACCGCTGCTGGTGCTGGTGGGGCGTTTGCTGCAGGGCTTCTCGGCCGGTGCAGAATTGGGTGGCGTCTCGGTTTATTTGGCTGAAATTGCCACGCCGGGCCGCAAGGGCTTTTACACCAGCTGGCAGTCAGGCAGCCAGCAGGTGGCTATTATGGTGGCCGCGGCGATGGGCTTTGCCCTCAATGCTGCGCTAGAGCAGAGCCAAATCAGCGACTGGGGATGGCGCATTCCGTTCCTGTTTGGCTGCCTGATTGTGCCGTTTATTTTCGTGTTGCGCCGTAAGCTGGAAGAGACGCAGGAGTTCAGCGCGCGCCGTCATCATCTGGCGATGGGCGACGTGTTCAAAACGCTGGTGAAAAACTGGCCGGTGGTGATCGCCGGCATGCTGATGGTCGCCATGACCACCACCGCCTTTTATCTGATTACCGTCTATGCACCGACCTTCGGCAAGAAAGTACTGATGCTAAGCGCTTCAGATAGCCTGCTGGTGACGCTGCTGGTGGCGATCTCCAACTTTATCTGGCTGCCCATTGGCGGTGCATTATCCGATCGCTTCGGGCGCAAAGCCGTACTGGTCGCCATGACGCTGTTGGCGCTGGCAACCGCCTATCCGGCGCTGACGATGCTGGCCAATGCGCCGAGCTTCTCAATGATGCTCACCGTGCTGTTATGGCTCTCCTTCATGTATGGCCTTTATAACGGGGCGATGATCCCGGCGCTGACGGAAATCATGCCGGCTGAGGTACGCGTTGCGGGCTTCTCGCTGGCCTACAGCCTGGCCACGGCGCTATTCGGTGGTTTCACGCCAGTGATCTCCACAGCATTGATCGAATACACGGGTGACAAGGCGTCACCGGGTTACTGGATGAGCTTCGCCGCGCTTTGCGCGCTGGTCGCCACCCTGTATCTCTATCGCCGCCGCGCCTTAACGCTGCAAACCGCACAACAATAAGGATGAACACGATGCGCAAATTTTCCTCTTCGCTGCTCGCCACGCTGGTGTTGGCTTCACTGAGCGGTACCGCCGCGGCCGATGATGTGACGGTGATGATTTCGGGCGGCTTCAAAGCGGCGCTGGAAAAGCTGGCCCCGGACTATGAGAAAGCGAGCGGTCACCATCTGGTGATTGTGCCGGGGCCTTCTATGGGCAAAACGCCGCAGGCGATCCCCAACCGGCTCGCGCGTGGTGAAAAAGCGGATGTGGTGATCATGGTCGGCGATGCGCTGAGCGATCTGGAGCATGCAAAGCGGACGCTCACGGGATCGCGCGTTGAATTGGCGGATTCCCCGATTGGCGTGGTGGTGAAAAAAGGGGCGCCGGTGCCAGACATTAAAACCGACGCGGCGCTGCGCGCAACGCTGCTGCAGGCGCCGTCTGTCGCCTATTCCGACAGCGCCAGCGGGCGCTACGTCAGCACCACGCTGTTTAAAAAGCTGGGTATCGATAATCAAATGCAGACCAAAGCCCGGATGGTGGAGCGTATCCCGGTGGCGTCTGAGGTCGCAAAAGGTACCTATGCGCTGGGCTTGCAGCAGGTAAGCGAGCTGCTGCCGGTATCGGGCGTCACCTTTGTTGGCGAGCTGCCGGATAACGTGCAGTACATTACCCGCTTTGCAGGGGCCGTTACGGCCAATGCAGCGCACCCGCAGGCCGGTAAAGCGCTGCTGACTTTCCTTGCCTCACCGCAGGCACAAAAAGTGGTCACGGCCACAGGGATGCACAGCGTTAAGGCTTCGGCGACAGCGAAGCCGACGGATACTGTTCAGTAATCAACGTTTCCAGCTCTGCCGCCACGTAAGATTGGATACGACCGCGGCGGCGTATCAGCCCCACTGAGCGTTTGACCACTGGATCGGTCAGCGGCACCTGCGTCAGTAACGCGTGACCTGAGGCCGGGAGCGACATCGCGGGCACGGCGGCAATGCCGATGCCCGCTTCCACCATTCCCAGCAGTGTCGTGACGTGGCGGGTTTCGCAAATGCTCGGACGAGCGGGCGTAAGGTGGCCCAGGGCTTGATCAAGCAGCGTGCGGTTGCCGGATACCTTATCCAGACCGATATACTCCTGTTCGAAAAACGTTTCCCAGCGCAGATGCGATCGCCGCGCAAGCGGATGATCATGGCGGCAGACAGCGACATACACATCTTCTTCCAGCGGCGTAAACATCACCGTGGCAGGAAGATTTCGGGAAAAACAGATGCCAAAGTCCGCCTGACCGCTGCTCACCGCCTCTATAACATTGCCGACGCTGCTGTCGATGAGTTTGATGCGCACGCGCGGATAGCGAGCGCGGAACCGACGAATCACATCGGGCATAAAATAGTACGCTGCCGACGGAACAGTCGCGACGGTCACCAGGCCGGTGCGCTCCTGGCTTATCTGATTCACATCCGCCAGCACCGCTTCCACGTTGGCGAGCAGTTGCTCCGATCGCTCAGCGAAACTCTGCCCAAACAGTGTTAAGGTCACGCGACGGGTGGTGCGATCGAACAGCCGGGTGCCCAGCGCCGTTTCCAGCTTTTCGATGCGGCGGCTCAGGGCCGACTGTGACAGGCAAATGGACTCGGCCGCGAGACGAAAATTGCCATACTCCATCAGTGCGCGAAACGCATACAGGTCATTGAGATCAAAATTCACGGGCATAAAAGCGAACGTCCTTTCTGGCGGGATCGCGATGTAAACACCCAATAAGGGCTGACATGGCGTCACCTTACTGGTTTTACCCCATTGGCCCACGCGTCCCTACTGCTTGATGTGAGTGAGATCACATAAGTAGGCGGCGCGCGCTGGGAAGAAACCGCACCTCAGACTATCGGTCTTTATGCTTTACGGCGGTGTTTTGCCTCACGTCGACAGCGTTCCGAACAATACTGCACTTCATCCCAGCATTTTTCCCACTTTTTACGCCAGCTCATGGGTTTTTGGCACTGTTTGCAGTAGCGCACGGGAAGCGCCGCTTTGTTGCCTTTAAACATTTACTGGTTCTCCTCGGCTGAAAGCCTTTTGACAGTCCCTTTTACGCAACATGAAAGAAAAACGCGCGGTGTAAATAACGTTAAATCGTCTACGTGCTCGTTATTTTAAAGCGTGTAAATAAAAATAGGCAGTGGAATCGCATACGTTAAAAGAGGTTATTTAGATTCACCTTTTATAGCCGTGAGCGCAGCATGAAATAGTTTTGATGGCTTAGCTTATAATAATAAATTGTCAAAGTGAGTGGGCGTTTTTTTATTATTTAAATTTTGGCGTGAAATGATTTTTATGCTGGAGTTCTTTCTCATCTAACCGATAACTCCTTTTTAACCAGGAGAAACCAAAATAATGAAAATATCGACCCGCTTGGCCCTTAGTTTTGGAACGCTCATTGTGCTTTTTATCATTTGTATCGCTGTTGCATACAGCGGGCTGGTAAATTCACGTAGCGAGCTGGAAAAAACCGTTAATATTAATATGCGTAAATATCAGCTAGGGATGGGACTTTACAGTGGCCTGCGAGATATGGGTATCGCCGTACGGAATATTGCGCTGCTCACCGAACCTGAAGAAATGAAACCCGAACAGACGCGGGTTGAACAGCAGAAAACACTGTTTCAGGAAAATTTGAATAAGTTGGCTGCGATTCAGTCCGTACACGCAACAGAAAAAGGGCAGGCCGCGTTCGATAAGGTGGTGGCGCTCGAAGTCGATGTACTAAACGCATTAAGCAGTGCTGCTCAGCTAGGGTTGCAAAACAAACAGCAGGAAACCATTCACTATTTGATGCACACGGTCAGGCCACGCCAGGCGCAGCTGCTCGCGGCGCTAAAAGATATGACCACGGCTCAGCTTGAGGAGAGCGAGGCAGCGGTGGAAAACACCGGCAACTATGTGAGTCGGTTGATGACGATACTGGCGATACTGGGAGCGCTGACGGTGATCGTATCGATCGCGGCAGCCAGCCTGATTATTCGTAGTCTGATGAAGCAGCTGGGCGGCGAGCCTGCGCAGGCACAGGCGGTGACCGCGGCAATTGCCGCGGGCGATCTCACTACCGCCGTGCAGCTACGTCCGGGGGACAACAGCAGCCTGTTGGCCTCGCTGGCGACCATGCAGGGCGATTTGCGTCAGCTGGTGATCACCATTAAAGAGAGCGCTGCGTCGGTTGCCATGGCCTCCGATGAGATCGCCGAAGGCAACACCGAGCTCTCATCACGCACAGAGGAGCAGGCGGCTGCGCTGCAGGAAACCGCCGCCAGCATGGAGCAGCTCACCGCCACCGTGAAAAGCAATACCCTCAGCGCGCAAACCACAGCCAGCAGTGCACGCGACGCTGCCGAACTGGCGCAGCACGGCGAAGCGGATGTACAGCGCATGACGGCCACCATGAATGATATTTCGCTGAGCGCCACCAAGGTGCGCGACATCACCGGTGTGATCGAGAGCATCGCATTCCAGACCAATATTCTGGCGCTCAACGCGGCAGTGGAAGCGGCGCGCGCGGGGGAAGGGGGGCGCGGCTTTGCGGTGGTCGCGGGCGAGGTCAGAACGCTGGCGCAGCGCAGCGCCACCGCAGCGAAAGAGATCAAAGAGCTGATTGAACAGGCTGTTGAACAGGTCCATAGCGGCGTTGATGTCGCCGCCGGCACCGGAAAGAGCATTTTGAAAGTGGTCAGTATGGTCGGCGAATTGGCATCAGCCATGGATGAGATCTCGCTGGCGTCGTCAGAGCAGATGCAGGGCATTTCACAGGTCAGCATCGCGGTCAGCCAGATGGACGGCGTCACCCAGAGCAACGCTGCGCTGGTGGAGGAGTCGTCGTCGGCTTCGCAATCGCTGGCAGGGCAGGCGCACGCCCTGCGCGGTATGGTCGAAGCCTTTAAAGTCTAACCGCCAACGCTGCAAATGGGCGGTGCAGCCTGCAACGCCCATTTGCTTCCTGTGCCTAACGCGGTGCTTCAGCGGGCTTGCCAGCGGTGAAACGGCTGCCTGCCCACCAAATCGCCAGCGCACTCAGGGCAATACATCCCAATACCGCAAAGGCAATGCTGTAAGACCAGGTAGAGGCGATGCTGCCCGCCAGCGCCGGGCTCATCGACGCCCCAATACCCTGCATCACCATGATCATTCCTTGACCGGCGTTGGTGTGTCCGCTGCCGGAGAGAATTTTGACAATGTAGGCCGGTACAGCGACACCCAGTAAACCCGCTGCCAGACCATCTAAAATCTGAATAGGGATCATGGCATACGCATCTGAGTAGGCAGAGGCAATGGCGGCGCGCACCGGCAAGATCAGCAGCGCGGCGGTGATAAGCCAGCCATAGCCTACTTTTTCCGCGCGTGCGGCGGCAAAAAGCGCAACCGGGATCATCACCAGCTGCGAAATGACCACGGTGGCGGCGGCGTAGACACCCGCAGTGGAAGCCCCGCTGTGCGAGGCAGCCACGCGCATGCTCAGCATGGGCAGCAGCGCGGCGTTGCTGAGGTGAAACAGCAGCAGCGTCAGGCCAATAATGAGGATCGCTGGATTGCGCGCGATCAGCGACAGCCGCGGCATCGCCATCGCGCCTTTATCATCGCCAAGGCCGCGTGCCAATCGGTGATCGATATCTGCCGGACGGATTGCCGTCACCGCCAGCGCAGCAAAAAGTGCCATGACCGTCATCAGCACGAAAACCGCGCCCGTACCCCAATACCAAAAAGCGAAGCCGGCAATGATTGCCGCGAACATGTTACCGCCATGGTTGAACGCTTCGTTAATCCCCATCTGATGGCTGAATTTTTTCGGGCCGGTGAGACCCAGCGTGATCCCGGTTAGGACCGGACCAATCAGCGCCGCCGCCATGCCGGTCATCACCTGCGATGAGACGGCGATCCCGGTCTGCGGAAAGAACCACAGCATCAACGTGGCTGTGGTGATCACCAGCGATCCCACCATCAGCAGCAAACGTTTATGCGTGGTCGCATCGGTAATTAATCCGGCGGGGATGGTGGCAACCAAGCCGGCCAGGCCGCCCGCCGTCATCACCCAGCCAATGGTGTCGGCTTGCCAGTGATGCTGCGTGAGAAAAATCCCTAAAAAGGGGCCCAATCCATCCCGTACATCCGCCATAAAAAAATTAACCAGGCACAGCGCCTGAAGCGACCGCAGCGTCATAACGTCCTCATAAAGTAGTTAACTTATTCCCGCTGCGGTTAAGCATGGCATGACAGGGCATAATTGCCCGCTTAGTCATGCGTAAACCTGACCCGCCGCGCGGTTAGCCTTACGGAACAAGGCTAACCGCAACGGAAAATGGTGTAAATAAGTGTAAGGTCCGTCAGCAAATGGGCGATGAGATCAGAGAAAGCGGTCAGGATAGTCCGCCTCGAGCGGATGCACGCGGTCGTACTGGCCGAACAGCCGGTAACGGTTCCGGGCAATGAGATCGTACATTTTGGTGGTTAGGCGGTCGGGCAGCAGGCGCAACACCGCGAACGCGCGCCACGGCCACGGCATGTGGGCCATGGCGCGACAGACCGCCTGCGCCCGCAGCCAATGGCCATCGCTGTTGATCAACACGAGAGTGTGAAGCGTTTCACCGGGCAAGCCGACAGCGCGCAGCAGCGCCTGGCCTTTTTCACTCTGAATGGCGGCAAAGCGAATACGCGGCGACAGGGAGCGCCGCAGTAAAAAACGCACCCATGCGTTACACAGCTTGCAAACGCCGTCATAGAGGATCACATGCTCACCTGCATGCATGAAGGGGAGTGAAGCCATAAGGGGCCTCCGAAGAAGGTGCGGTTGCCCGCACCGGAACGGGATTATGACGATGAGTCGGTGAGCGTGCCTTTTAGGCCGTGGGGTTCGGAACGTAAATATTGCGCGGGGGCATGCGCCTGCTCGTTTAACGCCGCCGCCGCGTGCCACGGCCAGCGCGGGTCATACAGCATGGCGCGCGCCAGGGCAATGAAATCGGCGTCGCCCTGCGTGAGCGCCGCTTCGGCCTGATGCGCATCGGTGATCAGGCCTACGCCGATCACCGGGATAGTGATCTGCGCACGGATATGCTTCGCAAACGGCAGCTGGTAGCCCGGCCCTACGCTGATCTGCTGGTCAGGAGACAGTCCGCCACTGGAGACGTGAATGTAAGCACATCCCCGCGTTTCTAACTGCTGGCTGAACACCACCGATTGCGCTTCGTCCCAGCCGCCGTCCACCCAGTCAGTGGCCGAGAGGCGGACACCTACCGGGATCGCGTCGGGTACCGCTTCCCGTACCGCCTCGAAGATTTCCAGCGGCAGGCGCATCCGGTTTTCCAGCGATCCGCCGTAGTTGTCCTGACGCTGATTGCTGAGCGGAGAGAGGAATTGATGCAGCAGATACCCGTGGGCTGCGTGCAGTTCGATCAGCTCAAAGCCCAACCGCACGGCGCGCTCGGCGCTGGCGACAAACGCGGCTTTGAGCTGTTCCAGCGCCGCCGCATCCAGCATGACGGGTGGCTGTTCACCTGGCGCATAGGCCAGCGGCGAGGGGGCGACGGTTTGCCAACCGCCAGCGCTTAACGGCAGCTGTTCGCCGCCCTGCCAGGGCGCACTGCAGGACGCTTTGCGCCCCGCATGTCCCAGCTGAATGCCAAGTCGAATGGGCGACCAGGCGCGAATATCGTCTACCACCGTTTTAAGCGCGGCTTCGTTATCGGCATTCCACAATCCCAGATCGCCCGGCGAGATGCGGCCGCGCGGCTCAACCGCTGTGGCTTCGAGGATCAGTAAGCCCGCGCCAGAGAGCGCCAGATGGCCAAGATGAATGCGATGCCAGCTGCTGGCGCAGCCTTCCGCTGCGGAGTATTGGCACATTGGGGCAATCACAATGCGGTTTTCCAGCTTCAGTTCGCCCAGTTGCGATGGGCTAAACAGATGACTCATTATGACCTCACGTGTTTTAGTGATGGGGGGCTTCGACCTGGCTGTCGCGCGTGTCACCAAAGCGCTGGCGCATATGATCTTCGATCTGCTCCAGCGACTTGCCCCGTGTTTCAGGCAAGACAACGATGACAAACGCCAGTGAAGCGACGTTGATCGCTGCGAAAATAAAGAACGCGCTATTGCCAACCATAGACAGCAGTGGCGGAAAGGCAAACGCCACGGCGGCATTACACAGCCACTGAAACGATACGGCGGAGCCGGTGAGGACGCCGCGCACTTTCATTGGAAACAGCTCCGACATCATCAGCCAATAAACCGGTGAAATGCACATTTGCATGAAGAAGAGAAACACCAAAATGCAACTCAGCGCCAGCAGGCTCTGCGTCAGCGTCTGCGGCAGCAGCATCAGGGTAGCGCCCAGCGCAATCTGCATCGCGATCACCACCAGCAGGCCCGCCATCAGCATATGGCGCCGATCAAAATGGTTGATCGCCTTAATGCCAGCAAAGGTGGCCAGTACCGACACCACGCCGTTACCGATGGTGGCGGCAATGGCGGCGCTGGTGCCGAGCCCGGTATTTTTCAAAATCACGGGCGTGTAGTACATGAAGGCGTTCACGCCGGTGAATTGCAGCACAATGCCCATGGTGGCGCCGACCAGCAGCAGACGAACCACCCATTTTTCCTGCAACAGCGCGCGTGCTGAGGGCCCCTGCTGTTGCGCCCGGGCATGCTGACGCATCTCGGCCATCTCTTTTTTGACCTCCTGCGGGTTTTCCCGCAGCTTGCGCAAAATACGCAGCGCTTCCCGGACGCGCCCCTCTGATACCATCCAGTGCGGTGACGCGGGCACAAAAAACGTGCCAATAAACAGCAGTATGCCTGGCACCATCGCCAACGCGAGCATATACCGCCACATATGGCCGTCATGCAGCAGCACGCTCATGGCCGCGCTCACCACGTAAGCCAGCAGCTGTCCGGAGACGATCATTAACTCATTGCGACTCACCAGCGGCGCGCGCTTTTTGGGTCCAGCGATTTCGGCAATAAATACCGGCACCGTTGAGGAGCCGCCACCCACCGCGATCCCGAGGATAAAGCGCATGACTACCATGGTGGCGATATCGGGCGCCAGCGCGGTACCCAGCGCCCCGGCAACAAACAGCAGGGCAAGGCTGCGCAGCGTGATGCGGCGACCGAAACGGTCGGAGACGTAGCCGCTAATAAAGGCGCCTATCGCCGAACCAAAGGTGAGGGACGCGGTAACGAGTCCTTCGGTAAACGGCGTGAGATTGAGTCCGCCCTCGCGAGCCGAGAGCTTCATGTAAGGCAAGGCTCCGGAAATAATGCCGGTATCGTAGCCGTAGGCCAGTGCGCCCATGGTGGCGACCAGTACGACGAAAAACAGGCGCTGCTGCACGCTCAGCGTTGTGTTCTGCGTTTCATGTTCTTGAGACGGGTGTGGCATGTCGTCATCCCTGTGTAATAAAAAAACGCAGCAGGCTGCGTAAAGTGAGAAATCAGTATAGAAAGGGATTTTAAAGTGTGATCTGTGTCACATGAGTATTGAGATTAAGTTATTGATGTAAAGGCAGATATTTTAACGCTTCGCTTTATGGCGCCAAGAGGCGGTTCGCGGCACTACGCTTTCCACGCCGTAAATACCAAGACCGGCGGGCAGCCGGTCTTGGGCGTACTGAAGGGCGCCGTTAGAGGCGATGAAGAAACGCCAGCAGATCGGCGTTTAACCGATCGCTGTGCGTTACCGCGAAGCCGTGCGGCGCGTTGTCATAGACCTTGAGTTCTGCCTCGCGGATCATCTCTGCCGCCCGTTTCCCCGTGGTGTCGAACGGCACAATTTGATCGTTGCTGCCGTGGATAACCAGCGTTGGGACGTCAATCTTTGCCATGTCCGGGCGGAAATCGGTGCTGGAAAACGCAGTGACGCACGCCAGCGTCCCTTTGAGGGACGCCAGCAGCGCCATATTCAGGGTCTGCGTTAAAACGCCTTGGGAAACCGTCTGCCCGGCATTGATGCCGTAAAACGGCGTGGCGAAATCGCTGATAAACTGAGCGCGATCTTTCAATAACCCTGCCTGAATATTGTCGAACACACTGCGCTCTACGCCCTCCGGAAAGTCATCCTTTTTCCCCAAAAGAGGCGTGACGGCGCCGAGCAGCACCAGCCCCCTCACGCGATCGGTGCCGTAATTATGGAGATAGCGTGTGACGTCTCCGCCCCCCATGGAGAAGCCCACCAGCGTGACGTCCTGCAGATCGAGGTGGGCGATCAGGTCATGAATGTCGGCGGCAAATGTGTCGTAGTCATACCCGCGCCACGGCTGGTCAGAGCGGCCAAAGCCGCGACGGTCAAAGGCAATGGCACGGTAGCCGTTTTCAGCCAAAAAGTTGAGCTGGCTGTCCCACATGTCGGCATCCAGCGGCCAACCATGACTGAATAACACCGGCTGTCCGTGCCCCCAATCTTTGTAGTAAATCTGTGTACCGTCAGCAGTTACGATCGTACTCATGATGTTTTCCTTGCGCGGTTGATGAAAAAGCGTGATTCACGCGCCGTTTGATCACCGCCAACAGGCGGTAGGTGGGCGTGTTGAACAAGGTAAAGCGGCATGGCCTTTCACGTTATTCTGAGTGTAGCGTTCATGCGAACGGTGAGGCGCGGTTAAGACACGATCGCAGCGGTTTTCCGGCACACGCGCCGTTACGTTACGCCGGGTGAACGGTCATCATTTTTCAGCGTCCATGGGCGTAAGGGGCAGGCTAGCGGTAATGGCGGTGAGCAGCTGGCGGAGCCGCCGGTGCAGCTCCCGAACAGCGGGTGAGAATTGTTTGCGGTGCGGGCACACCAGGTGCAGCGGGGCCGCCTCGCCGGGCTGCGTTGGCAGCAGGATTTCCAGGCGACCGGCGTGTACGTCGGCGCTGACGTCAATCCAGGATTTATAGGCAATTCCCATACCTGCCACCGCCCAGCGGCGCACCAGATCGGCGTCATCACACACCATCCTGCTGTTGACCATCAGCTGCCGTACGCGGTCCGCCTGGGGAAATGCCCACTTATCGTAAACCTGATCGTTGAGGCTATACAGCAGGCAGGCGTGCTGCCGCAGATCATCCAGCTGAGCCGGCGTGCCGTGACGCTGTAAATACGCCGGGGCGGCAACCAGCACGCGGCGATTGTCTTCCGCCAGCGGCAGCGCCACATAGCGGCTGTTTTCCAGGGCGCCGTAGCGAATCGCCACATCCACCGGATCGCGAAACACGTCGCTTAGCCGATCGGATAGCGCAACACGCAGTGAAATCTTCGGGTACTGCTCACAAAAATCGGTCAGCACGGGCAGGATCACATTGCGCCCTATATCTGACGGGATCGCCATTTTTAGCTCGCCTTGCATTGCGTCACCGGTGGCCTGAAGCTGCGCGGTGCCGGCCTGCAGCAGCGCGAGCATCTCCTGCGCGTAAGGCAGCCAGGTTTCGCCTTCTGCCGTCAAACGCAGGCTGCGCGTTGAGCGGGCAAACAGGCGGCGATTCAAATCACGCTCCAGGCGACCGACCGCCGCGCTGACCTGGCCCGGAAGAATATCCGCCTCACGCGCGGCACGAGAAAAACTGCCCAGCGCGGCCGCGCGCACAAACAGCGTCACATCTTCAAGACGAATCATGTCCACTCCCGCGGCGATGTCGGTTTTTTTATTCAGGAGGATCAGCGGCCAGTTTTAGCAGAAAGCGCGCGGTAACACTAGCCACCGCGCGGCAGTGCTTTCCACATCGCAAGCAGACAGGTCTCGGAAATTTCAGAGATTTTTACAGAAACAGCGCACCGGAGAAGAGAGGGCCTAAGATTGCGTCATCCCTCAGGTAAACAACGGAGAAACTGATGAAAATTGCCTCTTCTGTGCTGGCTCTGCTGGCCATCGCGACGGCCACAACCGCTTACGCGGCACCCGTGAAAAACCCGCTCAGCGTGCACGTACTCAATCTGCAAACGGGCGTGCCAACGGCGGGCATTACGGTCGAACTCGATCAGCAACAGAATGACAAATGGACCAAGCTGGCAACCGGCGTGACTGACAACAATGGCCGTATCAGCGCGCTCTACCCGGCAGACAAGCCGGTCGTGTCGGGCAGCTATCGCGTGGTGTTCAAGACTGGCGACTATTATGCGCGCACCGGTGAAAAAACCTTCTTCCCGCAGATTCCCGTCGAGTTCACCCTCGAAAAATCTGGCGACCATTACCACATTCCGCTGCTGCTTAGCCCGTTTGGTTATTCAACCTATCGCGGCAACTGATGCTGCGCGCAGCAAGCACCCTCGCTTGTGCCCGCCCGTCCGACATGGCCGGTCGGGCGCATAACTGAGCGCGAGCAGCCTGGCGCCCGGATAACGCGTAAAGGCGCTGCGGCAACCCGCTGACGGCGCCACGCAAGGAGCACGATAAAAAAATATCAACGCGGCTTGAAACAGAAAAAATTGAAATTATATTTGTAAGCGCGCAGAAAAAACTGCGGCGATGAGCTTTTGAATGTTTGATTAATTCAGGAGGTTATCACCATGAAATTAAATACGTTTCCCCTCGTTTCCTCACTTGCCGACAATGTGCTGTCCGATCGTATCAGCCGTATCGATCGCTTATTCAGCCAACTTACGGGCGATGTCCCGGTTTCAGCTACCCCTTCTTACGATCTCAAACAACTGGATGACGAACACTACGCGCTGACCGTGAGCGTTCCTGGCTGGCAGGAGCACGAACTGGAAGTCGAAGTGGCGGGCGGCCGGCTCTCTGTCAGTGGACGAAAAGCGCACAGCGACAGCGAGACGGAACAGGCATCCGGCGGCTGGATCCATCGCGGCATTGTACGATCTGACTTCCATCTCAGCTACAGCGTGCCCGAGCATATGCAGGTCACGCAGGCCCGGCTGCAGGATGGGCTGCTGCGCGTAGATTTGCGCCTGGAGGTGCCCGAGAGCGAAAAACCCCGTCGTATCCCGATCGCGCATCAGACGACCAAAGCGATTGAGCATCAACAAGCTGGATAATGCGTTCCCGTACAAAGAGAGGCCCCTAAGCCTCTCTTTGCACTGTGTTGAACATGAAGGAGGTCACGATGTCTGCTGTTACGGTTTCTTCCTTATCCCTTCTTACGCCGTCCCTGACGGCGGAGACGGTGATGAAAGCCACGCTAAATCTGCCGGGCTCCACCGTGGACATCCGCTGGCAGCGAGTGCCGGGCGGCGTGATGCCCGAGGTGGTCGTGCGTTTCAACAGTGTGAAGGGGGGGCAGAGCAGCTTGCGCTACCATTTGCCGCCCGATTCGCCCGAGCGCACGGAGCGGCGCATCCGGTTACTATTACGGCTGCTTCAGCAGCAGCTCACGCTCCCGCGCGCGTCGCTGGCTGCCTGAGTCGGTACGCATGACGTTTATGTCACCAAGAGGAGGGCTTATGTTCACCGCACTTTGGGTCAATGCCTCGTTTGCGGCCACGGTGCTGGCGCTTACAGCCGAGTTACTGCGCAATATTGATCGCTAGGCCGGCCCCCGCATGGCGCGCGTTGACCTCGTTTGTCTGGAGCGCACTGCGGGGGCTTCCTCCGACGGTATCATCCTGCGCTGGCGCGTCAGGCTGTACTACACTCACTTGCTGACGCTCAGGGATTGTCCTGAAACCGCCGCTTCCCTTTTTTCTGCAGGAGATCCGATGCACAATCTGGATTTGCAGGTGCTCAATGCCGGGCGCCAGTGGTTACACGCGCATACCGTCTGGCTTTGCACCGTTATCAGCACCTTCGGATCATCGCCGCGACCGCCGGGCGCCATGATGGTGATCCGCGCAGACGGTCGCTACAGCGGCTCGCTGTCCGGTGGCTGCGTGGAAGAAAGTTTTATCGAACGCATCCAGGCCGAGGCGTTTACTTCACCCAGCCAGCTTATCCGCTACGGCGAAGGGGGCTACGCGCCTGACCAGGCGCTGCCCTGCGGCGGAAGCTTGTCGATTCTGGTGGAGAAGCTACCGCCAGATGCGCAGAGTCAGGCCTATTTAACGACGCTGATTGACGCCTTTACGCAGGCTACCGCGCTGGTCAAGCGCGTCACCCTGCCTGAGGCCTGCACGTCTCTGACACCGGTTGGCTACAGCGGAAAGACGCTGACCGAAGTCTGCGGGGATGTCATTACGTTGACGCTGGCCACGCCGCCGCGATTAATCGTGTGCGGTCTCTCCAGCGTGGCCGTATTTTGCGCCAACTTTGCCCTGACGTTAGGTTTTGAAACGCTGGTGTGTGAGCATCGACCCGACGCGCGCCTGACGCTTGCGCCTGGGCTCAGCGAGGGTATCACCTTACTGGAAGTCTTTCCGGCCCGCTATTTAGAGGAGCACGGTTGTCACGCAGGCACGGCTATCCTGTCGCTGACCCACGACCCGCGCATTGACGATTTAACCATGATGGAGGCCGTGCATCTGCCCGCGTTTTACCTCGGCGCGATGGGATCGGTACGCAATAGCCAGAAACGCCGCGAGCGTCTGGTGGCTTTTGGTGACGTCACGCCCGCGCAACTGCAGCGTATTCATGCGCCGGTGGGGCTGGCGATCGGCAGCAAAACCCCGGCGGAGATCGCCCTGTCGATCATGGCAGATATCGTGCGCCATAAAAATGGCATGGTGAGCGGCTCAGAGGCGGGCGCCGTCGCCGTGCCCTGCGCGGGCTTGGCATGAAACACGCTATCCTGATCATGGCCGCCGGTCTGAGCGAGCGCTATCGTCACTGCGGTCAGGGCCACAAGCTGACCGCGCTGCTTTGGGGCAAGCCAATACTGCAACACACGCTGGCACGCGCCGTCGCCACCGGTCTTGATGTGTTTGTGATGACGCGTCCCGAGGACCACGCCATTCACGCTCTGCTGCCGCCGCCCTGCATCTTGACCTGCACCAGCGGCGGCTTGGGTGATTCCATCGCCGCTGCCGTTGGGGCGGTGCCGGACTATGATGGTTGGCTTATTGCGTTAGGTGACATGCCGCTGATTGCGCCTGCCAGTTACCTTGCGGTCAGCGAAGCGCTGCGCTCCGCGCCCATGGCGCGCGCCGTGGTCGATGGCGAACCGGCCCATCCGGTGGGATTTGATCGATCCTACTTTTTGCCGCTGCGCGCCTTACGCGGGGACACCGGCGCACGGGCCCTGCTGCACACGTCTGCGTTGCGCCGCGTCGACCTGCACGACAGCGGCTGTCGGTGGGATGTGGACACCCCAGACGATCTGCGGGCCATTGCGGCGCTAACGCGAGAATAAGCGGCGCCGCTATGGCAGACGGCGCCACTCAGGCTCAGGCCGTTTCCGGTAGTCCCGCCAGCAGTTTATCCAGCGTAACCGGATAGTCTCTGATGCGCACACCCGTGGCGTTGTAAATGGCATTCACAATCGCCGCACCCACGCCGCACAGTCCTAACTCGCCCACGCCTTTGGCCTTCATCGGCGAGGAGATTGGGTCGGTGTCATCCAGGAAAATGACCTCCTGGCGCGGTACGTCGGCGTGCACCGGTACTTCATACGTCGCCATGTCGTGATTGACGAAAAAGCCGCGCTCGGTGTCAACCGCCAGTTCCTCCATCAGCGCACCACCTAGTCCCATTGTCATGGCGCCGATCACCTGGCTGCGTGCTGTTTTCGGATTGAGGATGCGCCCTGCCGCACAGACCGCCAGCATGCGGCGCACCCGGACTTCACCCGTGGCGATATCTACCGCGACCTCGGCGAAATGCCCGGCAAAGGTAGACTGCTGATAGCGTTCATCCAGATCGCCAAACTCGATGGTGTCTTCGGCAACCAGCGGCCCGTTGACGACGGCGTCGGTGAGCGGACGGCTAAGCCCTGCGGCGCGAACCTCGCCATCAACAAACTCGGCGTCAGCCGCATTCATGCCGAGCGCCTGCGCTACCTGTTCGCGCAGTTTCACGCACGCCGCGTACACGCCAGCGGTGGAGGTGTTCGCCCCCCATTGACCGCCGGATCCTGCGGACACCGGGAAGTCAGAGTCCCCTAAGCGAACGCGGACCTGCTCCAGCGGCACGCCCAGCATCTCCGCCGCCGTTTGCGCAATGATGGTATAGCTGCCGGTGCCGATGTCGGTCATGTCTGTTTCGACCGTCACGGTGCCCGACGCATCCAACCTTACGCGCGCGCCGGAGGGCGAGAGCAGGTTATTACGGAAACCGGCGGCCATCCCCATGCCCACCAGCCAGCGCCCGTCTCTGACCTGCGCGGGTTGCGCCTGCCGCTGCTGCCAGCCAAACGCTTCGCTGCCGGTACGCAGACATTCCACCAGCTGCCGTCGTGAGAAGGGGCGTTGCGGGTCAGCAGGATCGACCTGCGTGTCATTCAGAATGCGAAACGCCACCGGATCCATGCCCACTTTCTCGGCGATTTCATCCATGGCGATCTCCAGCGCCATCAGGCCGGGCGCTTCCCCCGGCGCACGCATCGCGTTGCCCTCGGGGAGATCCAATGTTGCAAGGCGCAGTCCGGTAAGACGGTTGGCGCCCGCATAGAGCAGCTCCGTTTGCTGCACCGCGGTTTCCGGTGTGCCGCCGGGCAGATTACCCGACCAACTCAGGTGCGAGATAGCGGTGATATGGCCTTCGGTGTCGGTTCCGATACGGATATGCTGACGCGTTGCCGGGCGGTGCGTGGTGTTATTGGGGATCATTGGGCGCGGCAGCATCACTTTCACGGGTTTTTTCACGACGCGCGCACCGAGTGCGGCCAGCAGGGCATCACTGCGCAGGAACAGTTTGCCGCCAAAGCCACCGCCGATATAGGACGAGATCAAGCGAACTTTTTCCGGCGGAATATTCAGCGTTTTTGCCAGGTCGCTGCGGCCCCAGTTGATCATCTGATTAGATGTCCACACCGTCAGTGCGTCCTGCTGCCACAGGGCGGTGGACGCATGCGGCTCCATGGCCATATGGCTCTGATCGGGGGTCGTGTAGACCGCATCCAGCGTCACGCTGGCTGCGCGCAACGCCTGCTCAACATCACCGACTGCTTTGTCCGGCGTGTCTTCCGGTGCCTGAGTCACGGTCGGTTGCGCTTCAGCGAGGTCATACGCGCCCGGTTCGCTCTCGCAGCGCACCGTCACCCGCTGAGCCGCCGCGCGCGCCTGCTCAAAGGTTTCGGCTACCACCAGCGCCACGGCCTGATGGTAATGCTCGATGTGGTATTCCGCCAGCAGGCGGGCGGTGTTCATGTCGCCGATTTCCAGCTTGCCTGCATTAACGGCGGTGATCACGGCGAGCACGCCCGGCGCGCTTGCAGCGGCGTCGGTTTCCACCGCGATAAGTTTGCCTTTCGCGATCGGGCTCATCACCGGGTAGCCATAGACGGCGTCGGGCGCTTCACGATGGCGTTCATACGCGTAAGGCGCGCTGCCAGTGGTTTTTAGCGGCCCATCGATGCGGTCACGCGGTTGACCGACGTAACGCAGGCGGTCAATGGGATTGGAACCCGCGGGTTTATCGAACTTCATGGTGTGGCTCTCCCTTCTGCCAGGACGGAGGCGAGCGTACGCTTCGCCAGCACGAGCTTAAATGCGTTGCTTTCGGTGGGATCCGCGTCGTGGAACAGGGCATCAAACACCGGCCCTGAGCCTTGCGCCATTGCCTCATCTGCGGCCTCGCGCCGCCAGGGCTGATGCGCCACGCCGCCCAAGGCAACGCGACCAGTGCCGTCCGGCTGCACCACGGCGGCCACCGAAATCAGTGCAAAGGCATAAGAGGCGCGATCGCGCACCTTGCGGTAGACATGCGTGCCACCTAACGGCGGTGGCAGCACCACCGCGATGATAAATTCGCCCGCTTCCAGCACCGTTTCCAGATGCGGCGTGTCACCGGGCACACGATAAAATTCGGCGAGGGGGATCGCCCGTTCGCTGCCATCCGGCCGCACGGTTTCTACCGTGGCGTCCAGCAGCCGCATCGCGACGGCCATGTCGCTGGGGTGGGTGGCGATGCAGTGTTCGCTGGCTGCCACCACCGCCAGCTGGCGGCTGTAGCCGTCACGCGCTGCACAGCCGCTGCCGGGCGTGCGCTTGTTGCAGGGCTGGTGGGTATCATAAAAATACGGGCAGCGGGTGCGCTGCAGCAGATTCCCGGCCGTCGTGGCCTGGTTGCGCAGCTGACCTGACGCCCCCGCGAGAAGCGCCCGCGACAGCACCGCGTAGTCACGCCGCACGCGCATGTCCGCAGCCAGATCGGTGTTACGTACCAGCGCGCCGATGCGCAGGCCGCCGTCCGGTGTGGCTTCAACGGCGTCCAGCGCCAGGCCGTTTACGTCGATAAGGTGCAGCGGCGTTTCGATCTCCAGCTTCATTAAATCCAGCAGATTGGTGCCGCCGGCGATAAATTTCGCACCGGGCGTTTGCTGGGCGCAACGGGCCGCTTCCTGCGGCGAGCCGGCTTTCTCATAAGTGAAGGCTTTCACGATGTCTGGCCTCCCGCATAGTCTTCAATGGCGTCCAGGATGTTGGCGTAAGCGCCGCAGCGGCAGATGTTGCCGCTCATGCGCTCGCGGATCTCCTCCGGCGAAAGGGCTGGCGCCGCCAGCAAATCTCCCGAGACGTGGCTGGGAATGCCCGCTTTGATCTCCGCTAACACCGCCAGCGAAGAACAAATTTGACCCGGCGTACAGTAACCGCACTGATAGCCGTCGTGCTTAATAAACGCGGCCTGCAGCGGATGCAGATCCTCCGGCGTGCCTACGCCCTCAATGGTGGTGATCTCTACCCCGTCCTGCATCACCGCAAGGGTCAGGCAGGCATTGACGCGGCGGCCATTGACCATCACGGTACAGGCCCCGCACTGGCCGTGGTCACAGCCTTTTTTGGTGCCGGTCAAATGCAGATGCTCACGCAGCGCGTCCAGCAGCGTGGTGCGGCTGTCAACGTGAAGGCTGTGTGCCTGGCCGTTGACGTGGAGCGTCACCGGCAGGGTGTGCGGTGCTGATTCAGGCGGCTTTTCAGCATCCTGCAACATAGGGGTGTCATGTGGGGTGCTCATACCCGCCTCCAGATCAAAAAGAGGGTGCCTGCGCACCCCAGGTTATCGTTGTTTTAGGAAACATTAAGCATAGACGGCGTAGGGGTAATTGGGAGGCCGTTCAGGATTTGGCTGAGAACACCTAATGGCCGAAAGGCCTGAACGCGTCTGCTTCGGGCATGTGGCGGCCTCTTCCAGCCGTGTTTAATGCCCGAAGGAATACCTCAGGGAGGAAACGGTGAGAGCAGCAGGCTCAATGGGGCATCAGGTAAGGTTCGGAGACCGTTTCCCGCTTCATCTCCTGCAGGCCCACACGGTGATGCCTGCCATCAAACGTCATATCTGTGACGCAGAAACAAGCCAGCGGCGAGTAAAGGATTTCATGCTCCCTGTCGGCATGATAGTCAAAGCCGTGACCGACGATAACAGGATGACCGCTGTTTCCTTTTAGTGTAAATATCACGCCAGCACGGTTTTCCGGGCCGTCAGCGGACGCCAGGCTTTCTGCAAACGCGGGCCTGGCCGTAGTGGAATAAAACTGACCCAGTTGATAAACCGCTTGCGACTCCGTTTTGAATCGCGCCGCTAATTCATCTATACCCGTGAGCGTCATACGTTCACCGCGGAACGTTTCGATTAATTTCCCCTTGGGGCGGTGAAGCATTTCCTGATAAGACGGTAGATTGCTAAGAATATCGGAAGCATGGAATTTAATGTCAAATTCGGAAATCATGTTTTTCACAAAGATCCCATCGCCGTGACTTTTTTTATATTCGCTGATAACTTTGCTGGCCAACTTTTTTCCGGCTTTTTCCGCATCGCCAGATAAGCCATCGCGCTGCTGACGCAACCAGTGATTTATTCCCGTGCAGCCTGCGGAAGATTGATAAATAATATCAAACAGCTCTATTTTCTTTTCAATAGCTTTCACTTCCGCATCCGATATTTTTATGTTTCCTTTCTGAGTGGCGACTTTTTGTCGGTTGTTGGGAAGGGGCGTAATCTTATTAAGCGCCTTTTCAAGCGCCGCCTCCTGAAGAATTAGGGTGTCAAATTTTTCATCTAATACATTGATTTCTAACAGTGAATGATCAATTCTCTGTTCCAGAGAGGCAAGTGTGTACTGATACGTATCCAGGGCTTCACGTGCAGTGATTTCAGGCACGGTTGAACCTACATTGTATGCCGCAGCGCGCCGCTCGTAAGCATATCGATGGTGATAAAGGTGCTCTTTAATGAGATTATGCCTCGCGCCATTTTTAAAATGACCATTTTTGAATCTCAATAACGGATTTTCTTCACGCGCATTGGAAATGGCGGTGATCTCCTGGATAATCACTCGTATTCTGCTCATTTCCCGCCAGTCTTTCTCAATGGCCGAGGAAAGTTTTTTTTGCGTGTTATAAACGCGGTTAATTTCGGCTGAAAGCGTCTTCTTCGCTTTTTTTAAGTGCTCTTTTGTCATCACTATTGGCGGTGATGTCGGCGTCCTTACTGCGTTAAAAGGCATATTTTTTCCTTAAAAACTTTTTACAACGACGAACCGTTAATTTTTCCACCCTTAATTTTAATTAACTATCAAATAACGCTCTGCGCGTCGCCGCAGCTTTTCTTGCTGAACGCCGAAACATGCTCAGTAAGAGCCTGCTCCGAGTAAATCTTCGCCTTCAATTTTTTTGTTCTCTCTTAAACCGTCAGTGTTCAACGCTATCTTGCCATATGTAACTTCATATAATGGTACTTATATGAAGCTAGGATCCTCACCGCGATCCCGCTATACTGGACAAACTGGCCTCTTTTCTCCCGTCCTTGAACAAAAAGCAGGCAGCGCTACGTGAAATCTGACGAGGTATCCCCCAACGTGATCGCCAGAATTTGCATAGCATCGCCTGAAGCTTAACCTGCGGATACGACGTGATGAGCCACCTGACCCCGTTTACCGATCTGCCTCTTTCGGTTGAGGATGACAGCGCGATACGCGCTCAACTGCATGCCTTCGTGCGCGACAAAGAGGCGTTCTCTGTCAATACCTGGGCGCAGCTGATGAGCGTGATGCGCATTGCCGCGCGCTGGGCGCGCGAGCGAGATCGCTCATTGTTACCGATGTCACCCAACGATCTGCGTGAATACCTTCTGTTTTTGCAGAGCAGCGGACGCGCTTCATCCACCGTCAGTACCCATGCGGCACTTATCTCAATGTTACACCGTAACGCAGGCCTGACGCCGCCCAACGTGTCGCCGCTGGTGTTTCGTGCAATGAAGAAGATCAACCGCAACGCGGTGCTGGCAGGGGAGCGCGCCGGCCAGGCGATCCCGTTTCGCATTGGCGATCTGCTGACGCTGGATGCCCGATGGGCGAGTTCGCCGCGCTTGCAGCACGCGCGCGATCTGGCTTTTTTGCATGTCGCTTACGCAACGCTGCTGCGCGTCAGTGAGTTAGGCCGACTGCGCGTGCGCGATGTAACGCGCGCCGCCGACGGGCGCATCGTGCTGGACGTCGGCTGGACCAAAACCCTGGTGATGACCGGCGGTCTGATTAAAGGGCTGGGCGCGCTCTCCTCTGAGCGCCTGACTGCGTGGCTGAATGCCTCTGGCCTGATGCAAATGCCCGATGCGTTTCTCTTCGCGCCCGTGCACCGCAGCAATCGCGCGCTGGCCGTGACGGATAAACCGCTGTCGATCCGGGCGCTTGAAGATATTTTTGCTCGCGCGTGGCGTGAGGCCGGGCCGCACGCGGCGCAGGCCAACAAAAATCGCTACCGCGGCTGGAGTGGACACAGCACGCGCGTGGGCGCCGCGATGGACATGGCAAAGAACCAATACAGCACCGCGCAGATCATGCAGGAAGGCACATGGAAAAAACCCGAAACGCTGATGCGCTATATTCGCCACGTTGATGCCCACGCGGGCGCGATGGTGGATCTGATGGCGCGCTATGCTTGACTGTCTGAGGCCTTTATCGCTGGCTTCCGCCGTAAGCCTCAGGCACCAGATCGCGTTCTGCCTCACCGCTCTCCAGCAGCGCGAGCAGCGCCTCTGCCACCTGTTCCGGCGTATGGGCGATCGCCGCGATGGCTTGCTCCTGCGCGCTGGCCTCCGCCTGACCGGCTTTCACGGCCTGGTAAAATTCAGTTTGCGTCACAAACGGATAGAGTGTGGAAACGACGATCCCCGCCGGTGCCAGCTCGAGGCGTGCGACGCGCGACAGCATATTCAGCCCCGCTTTGGCGCTGGTATACGCGGCCGATCCCGCATAGGTGCCTAAAGTTGCGCCTGAACTGACGTGAATAATGCTGCCTGCGCCCTGCTGGCGCATAACAGGGATCACCGCCTGCATCATCCGCAGCGGCGCCACCAAATTCAGGTCCAGCAGTGCGGTGAACGCATCATCCGCGATCGCCTCAATGTTGGCGTGCAGACCCTGTCCGGCGTTGTTAATGAGCGCGTCGATGCGGCCAAAGTGCTCGAGCGTGCGGCGAACGGCGCGCGCGACGTCGTCAGGGCAGGTAACATCACAACGGAGCGGTAACGCATTGTTCAATTCCTGCCCAAGCGCGGTCAGCCGCGCTTCCCGACGGGCCAATACCGCCACCTTAGCACCTGCGCGGACGGCGGCACGGGCCGTTGCTGCGCCAATGCCCGAGGAAGCGCCAGTGATCACAATCACTGCGTCTTTGATTTTCATGGGTTCTCTCACGTGAGTGAATAAGAGGGAGGCCGCATGGCCCCAGACATCTTCAGCGTAGCGCGAGCGCCGTTGCAGCGCGCCGTGGATTGTGTCTAAAATTTGCCTGATTCTGCTCATTGTGGGCGGGCGACGACAAGAACGCGACAATGACTGAGTCACTGGAGAGGCTGCGACTGTGGGCGCAGCGTTGGGCAGAACATTCCGCAGAAGAAAAGCTGCTGTCGCGGCTCGACGTCTACAAGGTGGTACAACCGCTGACACTGCCGTCGGAAGTCTACCCACCATTTATTAGCCTGATCCTACAGGGCGAAAAACAGCTGCGTATGGGATCACAGGTGGTGAGCTATCGCGCCGGGCATACGTTTGTTGCTGCCATTGACCTGCCGGCAAGCGGCCGCATAGTGTACGCCAGCGAGGCTGCGCCTTATCTGGCGGTACGTTTGACGTTTGATCTCGCGGTGATCCGCGCCCTGATCGCTGACCTGCCTGAAGCCACGGCAACGCCTGCGGTGCACGGCGTGGCTATTGCGGAAGCCAGTGAGGCGCAGTTGGATGCCTGGCTACGGCTGTTGCAGCTGCAGGCGCGGCCCGAAGACGTAACGATTATGGCGCCGCTGCTGGAGCGCGAAATTGTCTATCGCGTGTTACAAGGGCCGCAGGGCCCGCTGTTGCGTCAGATGGCGGATACCTGCGGCTATTTTGCGTCAATACGCACGGCGGTTGACTGGCTTAAAATCCATTACGCAACGCCGGTGTGCATGGCGGCGCTGGCGCAACGAGCCACGATGAGTCTTTCCGTGTTTCATCGTCGCTTCAAAGCCAGCACCGGCTTCTCACCGCTGCAGTATCAGAAGCATCTTCGACTTTATGCCGCGCGCGATCGGTTATTTCGTCAGCCGGGCAATGTAGCCGCCGTGGCGGCAGCGGTCGGGTATGAAAGTCTGACGCAGTTTACGCGGGAATATACGCGCCTGTTTGGCTGCCCACCGGCCCGTGATGTCAAACGCAGGGCCCTCTAGCCGCAACCCGGCAGTGGTTATCTTCGCGCGAGTGCGTCCTGCCAGCGTCGGGTCAGATAGTTGTGCTCGTCCATCACCGCGTTCCACACGGCAATATGGCTCATTCGCTGGGTATAGCTTCCGCCATCGCGCGTTTCTCCCGCCGGGATCAGCGGCGCACCCCAGGCGTCAAACAGCATCTCGGCAGCAGGCTGGCCGTCGTACCAGAAATCCCACTCTGCCGCAGAGAGGTGAGGGCGGCTGCGCGCCGGATTTGAGATGTAGTAACCCTGACGCGCCATCACCGCGCCTGGCCAGCCTGATTGCCACCAGTTGAGGTAGTCATAGGCGGCATCCTTGATTTTTCCGGTAGCACAGCGGGAGAGCGACAGCCCACCATACCATGCGCGGTAGCCCTCGCGCGGATGCGCCATTTTGTAGCCGCGCTGGTGAAAATGGTGGCGAAAATAGATCGGCGCCCACAGGCTTTGCAGTTCCACCTGACGATTATCGATTAATTCGCACGCCTGCTCTTGGGAAGACCAGAAGGCGGCGAAATGCCCCTGACGATTCAGGCGCGCGACCCCCTGGGTCAGGAGATCGATCTCCTCCAGCGTCAGGTTGCCGACGTTATTGAATCGCGCCAGGCCAGCGCCCTGCATCGCCAGCGCGGCATCCAGGCCGCCCATCGCCGCATCCTCTTGCAGCGCGACGTGGCCGCTGAGTGCCTCATCAACCAGCCAGCCCCAACTCTCAGGCTGGTCGCGCAGTGTCGTGGGCAAGCGATCCACGTGGTAGGCGAAGCTGTCGGCATTATGGGTCAGCGGCAGCATGCTAATGCGATCGCTGGGCTGACTCGACAGTGAGAGATCGCGCTGCACGTAAAGGCGCTTAATCGGCACGCTGCCGTCGGCCAGCGCCCCGTCAGGACGTAAGGTGCCGCGCTTGGCCAGTGCGTTGACTTCATCCCAGTAGCGCAGCCGTTTGAGCTCCAGCGGCTGGATCGCGCGCGCAGGCCAGACAAAATCGATGTTATGAAACCACTGGTCATAGAGATCATAACGTTCCGGATGCATCACGGCGATCCGCTGCGCATCCTCAACGCTGTGCAGCAGGTACTCGATTTTAATGCCCAGGTCCTGCTCGGCGCGCACGCGCAACAGCTCAAGCAGCGTAACGGAGGTACCCAGCACGCGCAGCGTGAGTTGATTATTGACCTTCGCGGCAGAATTCATGGATCAAGGCTCCTCAAGGGGCTGCATAAAGCGGTGAAACGCCTGCAGCAGGCGGTCAGCCTCCAGGCCACGTAAAATAAACACCAGCTTAGAGCTTTCCAGTTCGCCAGGCCAATCCTGAAGATGCACCGGCGGGTGCAGTGTGTGCTGCACCCCGTGGATGACAATCGGCGCTGCGCTGTCGCGCACGCGCAGGATGCCTTTCATGCGTAACACGGCTTTGCCGTGGCAATGTAACAGCAGCGAAAGCCAGATTGCAAAAGCGGGCCAGTTCACCGACGTCTGCAGGGTGATCACGCAGGTTTGCGTCATCGGATGGGGCGTGTGATGTGTACTGGCCTGCAAGGCAAAATCGTCGCGGGCACAGGCCCCCAACCAGCGAAAACGCTGCGCGCGTGAACCGCGTACGATCGCCAGCGCGAAGAGCCGATGTGGCGCCTCGCGCATCTGCGTGGTTTCGCTGAGTTCCGCCAGCGGATTGAGCTGCGCCAGCCACTGGCGCAGGGCCTGCGTCTGCGCCGCCGTCACGCGATCGCTTTTGCTGACCAGCAGTTTATCGGCGGCTGTAACCTGTGCCAGCCATTCCGGCTGCGTCTCCGCCTGAAAATGGGCGTGTTCGGCATCCACCAGCGTGACCAGCGTGCCTTGGATAAAGTGGTGTTGCAGCTGGCGGTCGTGCAGCAGGGTCGAGAGAATCGGCGCAGGATCGGCAAGGCCGGTGGTTTCGAGGATCACCTGCGTGAACGGCGGCAGTTGACCGCGCGCGCGCCGTTCATAGAGATCAAGCAGCGCGCTTTTTAACTCGCCACGAATCTGGCAGCAAACGCAGCCGCTGGGCAACAGCACCGTATCCGGTGCCACTTCGTTGAGCAGATGGTGATCGATACCTACTTCACCAAATTCGTTCACCAGCAGCGCAATATCGTCCAGATTTTGCTGCGTCAGCCAGTGCTTGAGCAGCGTGGTTTTGCCGCTGCCGAGAAACCCGCTCAGCACGTGCAGCGGCAGTTTTTCTTCATAGGACATTAGGTTTCCTGCGCCAGCGCAGCCAGCCACTGTTCATCAAGGGGATCTAGCGGACGGCGCAGCATGGTTTCCGCTTCTTTCCACAGCACGTCCAGCGAATTGACCAGCGTTTGCTGGCCGGTGGGGCTGCATAGCAGCCAGCTTTGGTGAAACTCGCTGAGGGTGAGCCGCCAGGGTTTCAACACGCGATTGAGCAGCGCCAGCTGCTGCAGGCGCAGCTGGCGACGCGGCAGATCCTGCCCCAGCGGATCGCTCCACTGCGGGCCGGCATCCAGGAGTCCACATATTCCGCACACACGCGCCTCCTTAGGGCATCACGTCGCCTGAGTTGGGGCCCAGCGTCTGGCCCACAAATAAATTGCCGCCCGGTTCGCTTGCCAGCAGCAGGGCAACGGGGGCAACCTCTTCCGCGCGGCCAAAGCGGCCCAGCGGCAGTTCAGCGGCTTTCGCCGCCTTCCATGCCGGATTAAGACCGTCAATAAGCGGCGTTTCAATGGGGCCGGGCGCGATCGCATTCACCAGAACGTTATGGGCAGAGACTTCCAGCGCCAGGGATTTGGTGAAACCGATGACGCCCGCTTTCGCCGCGGCGTAATGGCACAGCTCTGCGCCACCTTTAATGCCCAACTGGGAGGCCACATTGATCACGCGCCCCCAGCGCTGGGCCAGCATGGCGGGCAGCGCGCGCTGTGTGGCGAGAAACACGCTGCGCAGATCAACCGCCATCATGGTGTCCCACATGGCAAGCGTAATGTCCTCACAGCGCGCCTGCGTGAGCATGCCGGCGTTATTCACCAGCACATCAATGCCACCAAACGCCTCGAGACAGCGGTCCACCGCGGCGGTGGCACCTGTGACCTCACCGACGTCGGCGACCACGGCCAGGCATACCGCGCCCTGCTGCTGACAGTGGGCGACGGTGTTAGCCAGTTTGGCTTCATCGCGATCGGTGAGTACCAGCCGTGCACCTTCTTGTGCAAACCGGTGCGCAATGGCGGCGCCGATACCGCTGGCGGCGCCGGTGATCACACAGCGTTTATGTTGCAGTTGCATGCCTTCCTCCTATTCCGGCCAGCGCACGGTCAGACCGCCATCCACAATCACACTCTGTCCCGTGAGATAACTGCTCTCTTCACTGGTGAGAAAGGCGATGACGCGGGCCACTTCGTCCGCGCGGCCAACGCGCCCCAGCGGAATGCCGGTAGCGGCCTGCGCTAATCCCGCCGGGCCAAGCGAATTTTCGGCGTCGAGCGACTGCGGCGTCTCAATCAGCCCGGGGATCACCGCATTGCAGCGGATGCCGCGTGCGGCAAGCTCTACCGCCAGAGAGCGGCACAGGCCGGGCACCGCGGCTTTTGCTGCAGCGTAGTGCGCATGGTCCTGCCAGCCATAGACGCCGCCCGCGATGGATGAGACGGCGACCAGGCTCGCGCCCGCACCAAGATGCGGTGCGGCCGCGCGAAACAGGCGCATCACGCCGCTAAGATCGACGTTTAACATCGCTTCCCAGCGCGTATCACTCATCTCTTCTATGGCCGCGCGCCGCAGAATACCGGCGTTAGCGACGGCGTAATCGAGGCGGCCGAAGTGGGCCAGTCCCGCAGCGATGAACGCGTCCACGGATGGCGTAGAGGCGACATCCAGCGGCAACCAGTGCGCTTCTCCGCCTACGGCCTCAATGTGCGCGGCCGCTTTGGCCGGATCGTGCGGGTCGGCTGGGTAATAGCCGGCGATCACGCGAACACCGCGCTGGGCATAAAGCGTCGCCAGCGCCAGTCCAATGCCGCTGGCGGCGCCGCTGATGGCGGCAACCGGGTGCGTCGATACAGATGGCATAAAAACTCCTTAGGCCTGTGGCTGTGTTTTCACGGGCGGATTCACGTCCACGCTGGGGTGTGCACCCGCGCGGGCGAACAGCATGATGATGCCGGAGATAAAGCAGGGCACCGCGCCAAACCACAGGGCTGCATCCTGCCAGTGTCCGCCGTGACTCAGGACGCTGGTGGTACCGAGACTGGCCACCACGGCGCCCACCGGCCCCATCGCCGCAATCAGCGCGCCTGCTGTGGCACGGATGGATGTCGGGAAGCTTTCACTGATAAAAAACAGCGCCGCCGCATAGGGGCCGATCAGGAAGAACAGGCCAACGCTGTACAGGGCAACGATGGTGGTGAAGTTATCCGGGCAATAGAGCATGCCGGCAAAGGCTACGCCGCCCAGCATCCAACCGAACGCAATGGTATTGCGGCGGCCGATGCGATCGCCCAGCCAGCCGTGCGCCAGATAACCGCCATAGCCGACCAGGTTCGACAGGATCAGAATCAGCAACGAGTTATCAAAGGAGACCGCGTGGGTTTTGGTGATGACCGTGGTTCCGAGGACGCTAAATATCTGAATGGCAAACCAGTTAATCAGGAACGCGCCGCCCAGCACCAAGGTCGCGCGCAGCGCAGGGCCGCGAAACGCAGCGGCCAGGCCGCTGCGCGCCTGCTCTTCGTAGGCAACCTGATAGTCTGCCGCGACCTGACGCGCATCCCGTGTATTGCCCTGTTCACGCAGCTGCTGGATCTTCTTTTGCACCTGAAACTGCGGCGTCTCTTTTAATTTCAACGCCAGCACGGCGATGACCAGCGAGGGCAGCGCGGCAAAAATAAAACTGCCCTGCCAGCCAATCAGCGGCATTAGCACGGCGGTCAGGGCAGAGGCCACCAGGGCACCCACCGGCCAGCCGCCCTGAACCAGGCTGTAGACAAAGCCTTTGCGCTTGTTGAGTTTGGGATCGTCCAGCGCCGTGTACAGCTCAGATAAATAGGTGGCGTTGACCGTTTGTTCGGCATAGCCAAGTCCCGCCACCGAGCGAATGGCGGTCAAGGCGCCTTTACCGCCCGCGCCGCCAATGGCGGTCAGCAGGGAACAGAGTGCTGCGCCCCCGACCGTGATGACGATCCCCATACGCCGGCCGAGGCGATCCACCAGCGGACCGATGGCCAGGGCGATCACCGCGCCGCCCACGGCAACCCACGTGGCAATCTCCGCCTGCTCCACTTCACTCCAGCCAAAATGGCCGCCGATTTCCGGCAGCAGCGTGCCGAAAAGAATGAAATCGTACACAGCAAAGACCCAGGCAAAAAAAGCGATCCAGGTGGCAAATTTCACATCCTTGATGGTCAACTGCTGCGGCTGCCAGCCGTTTACAGACGTTTTCTTGAAGATGCTCATAGCGCTATCACTCTGTCGGGGGTTAAGGGGCGTTATGCCGAGCGCGGATGGCGCGCTTTGTAGTCATCCGCAATTTCGTCGAAGGTGACGAAGCGCACCCCTTCGTGACTGCGAATGTACTGGATCAGACGCTCCAGCATCAGCAGCACCTGGGGGCGTCCAGAGACGTCGGGGTGGATGGTCATGGTAAACACCGCGTAGTCGTTTTCGCGGTACACCCAGTCGAACTGATCGCGCCATATCTCTTCCAGATGGCGGGGATTGACGAAACCGTGGCTGTTGGGCGATTTCTTGATGAACATCATCGGCGGCAGATCGTCGAGATACCAGTTTGCGGGGATCTCGACTAAATCGGTCTCCGCGCCGCGCTGCAGCGGTTTCATCCACGCATCGGGGTGCTGGCTGTAATCGATTTTGGTCCAGCTATCGCCCACGCGGACGTAGTAGGGGTGAAAGTCGTTGTGCATCAGGCTGTGGTCATACTTGATGCCTTTTTTCAGCAGTAACTCGTTGGTGACGTTGCTAAATTCCCACCAGGGCGCAACATAGCCAGTGGGACGTTTACCTGCCAGCTGCGTCACCAGCTCAATGCTGCGATCCAGCACCGCTTCCTCCTGCGCGGGGGTCATGGCAATCGGGTTTTCATGGCTGTAGCCGTGAATGCCAATCTCGTGCCCCGCGTCAACGACGGCTTTCATTTGCGCCGGGAACGTCTCAATGGAGTGGCCGGGAATAAACCAGGTGGTGCGTAATTGCTGTTCCGCGAACATTTTCAGCAGGCGCGGTGCGCCGACTTCACCCGCAAAAAGGCCGCGGGAAATGTCATCCGGTGAGTCTTCGCCACCGTAGGAGCCTAACCAGCCGGCAACGGCATCTACGTCTACGCCAAATGCGCAAAGAATGTCTTTAGCCATATTTCATGTCCTTCAGGGTTGAGTAACAGAGTCACATTGGGCAGGATTGCCCGGCATCAGTACTGCTGCCACCGCATTGGCCGCCGCCAGCAGACGGGCATCTTCCCCGGACGGCAATGAAAACAGCAGGCTGGTGAACAGACCGGTATCTGCGCCGCCGCTCGGCAGAGCGACGCCAGGCATGTCCAGCAGGCTGCCCGGCATGGTTAAACGCAGCGTGGCGCGGTTGGTTTGGGCGAATGTCTCCGCGTCATGCAGCGGTGACAGCAGGGGGGCCGTGTGGGCAACCGTCGGCGTAATGAGCACGGCCCCAGCTAACTCGTTCGCGAGGGCGCGCTGCCACTGCATACGATGCTGTAAAAATGTCGACAGTACGGTGGGGCTGAGGCGCCCGGAATCGATCAAGCGCTGACGAACGAAGGGATCCATTTTTTCCGCCTGCGGTGAGGCGAGCGCGTCAGCATGCAGTTGAAACGCTTCAACCGCGCCGGGCCAGCCATTATCCGCAATCCACGCCAGCGCGTTGTGCATCGCCTTCACGGCACGGTAGGCGATGCGAAAGCCTGCGGCTTCCAGCTGCGCCAGAGCGCGATATCCGTTTTCCCGCACGGGCGCATCGCACTGATCCAGTAGGGCGGTATCGGCCACAAAATGGGGGGCCCCCAATGGCGGCTCTGCAGAGCCGCACAATATCGCGTCCAGCGTCTGCGCGTCGCGCACGCTGCGGCAGAGCGGGCCCAGCGTATCCAGCGAGGCGGCCAGGGGAAACACGCCGCCATCCTCGTAGCGCCCGCGGCTGGCGCGGTAGCCGACGACGCCGCTAAAGGCGGCGGGGATGCGCACCGAGCCGCCCGTGTCGGTGCCGAGCGCGATACAGACCAACCCCTCTGCAATGGCGCGCGCGGCGCCGCTCGACGAGCCGCCCGGGGCGCGTTCACTGCCTTCTGGCGTGCGTAGCCACGGTGTGCCAAACGTCGGGTTCAGCCCCAGACCTGAAAAGGCGAATTCGCTCAGATTGGTTTTACCCAGCGTCACCATGCCCGCCCGGGCGGCGCGAGCCACCAGCGGTGCGTCGACGCCAGCGAACGGCGCATGCTGGCGGAGCGCCGACCCGGCGGTGGTGCGGGTGTGCGCGACATCGAACAGATCTTTCCACGCCACCGGAACGCCATCAAACACGCTTAAGGGGGCGCCGCACTGCCAGCGCAGGGTTGCCGCCGCCGCCTCTTCGCGTGCCCGCTCAGGCGTCAGCGTAATAAAAATGGCCGATGCCCGCTGCGCTGCCGCGAGGCACGCTTCGGTGAATGCAAGCGGGGTGATCTCACCCCGCGCGAACAGAGCGGCGAGTGCGCAGGCGTCAAGCCGGCCGTGCTGGAACTGCTGACGAATGATTTCAGCGCGCATGGTTTCCCTTAAATGGATATTTGATTATAAAATCCATTTAAAGGTAGCAAGCGGGATGCCAGATCCTTCATAAAAAAGTCATTAAAATGTGATCTTAACGAATATATTTTAATTTATTGATTATTTATCAGTTATTTGATTGGGTGATGTCACGGTTGCGCTAACGGCAATGGCATCGGGCAGTGATGTTTTTTAAATGTATTTTATTATTTATGATCCGTTATTGTGCAGGCCGTGCACCAACAGGGTGCCGAGCAGAGCATCGCACTTTTAGCACTGAAATATGTTACTGTTACGCGAGGAAAACAGGATGCTACCCATGACCATGCGAACGCCAAATGCCCCCGCGTCAACGGATGAAAGCGGCACTGCGCGCTATGAAGCTATTCGTCAATTTTTACGCAACGTTTTGCTCCAGCAGACAATTCCGCAAGGTCTGGTGCTGCTGGAAGGACCGCTGGCGCAGCTGTTTGGTACCAGCCGTGTCCCTGTGCGTCGCGCCTTAAGCCTGTTGCACGAAGAGGGGCTTATCGCCCGCTTTGAAGGTCGCGGTTTTATCGTGGCGCAGGAGGCGGAGGATGTGGAGCCGCTGCGTATCGCGCTGACGCGCGAGCTGTTTGGACTTCACGATCGGCAGGAGCCGGTTGATACCCGCAGCAGCGGGGAAAAAGTGCTGGAGAATCTGCAAGAGGTGCTCTCCACCGCCATGGTTTTTGGCCGCTACCAGGTGGATGAACACAAGGCCGCACAGCATTACCACATTAGCCGCGCGGTGATCCGGGAGAGCCTGATGCGCCTGCGCGACAAGGGGTTGGTGACTAAAGAGCCTTATTCGCAGTGGCTTACCGGTCCGCTTACGGCGCGTGAAATCGCCGACCACTTCGAAATTCGCGCCAGCCTTGAACCCACCGCACTGTGTAAAGCGGCCCCGCAGCTTGATGCAACATGGCTCACCGCCGCGCTGGACAATGTGCATAAGTCGACAGGCCTACATCTCAGTGCGGCGCAGCTGGAGCAGCTGGAAGAGAATTTGCACGTGCGCTGCCTTGAGCCCGCCGGAAACAAACTGATGATGCAAATTCTCCGGCAGAATCAGTCGCCGTTTATTGTGACGCGTATTTTTTACGACTTGCTGGCCATTCCGGTTGAAAACGCCCTGTTAGAGGAGCACGCGCTGGTGTACGAGATGCTGCTGAAAGGCAACGCGTCCCTGGCGGCGGCCTGCCTGCGCGATCACCTCGAACGCGCCCAGCTCCGCACGCTGCAAAGGCTTAAAGTGATCTCCGTGCTGCCCGTGCCCGCCCTGCCAGCGTTTATGGAAGCGCAGTAAGGGGGAACGCCCGTTAGGCATCCGCTTTACACCGGGAAACCGCGATCTCCCCCTGTTTCGCTATCAGGGAAGAGCGCGCTCGCGTCGTGCTACGCTAATAAATAAAATTAGTTATTGATTTTTAATGCCTTTATAAAAATCTCAACGTGCGCAATGAAAGATAAGTAAAAAATGCTTGAACAAGGAGAACGATCGTTCTACCTTTATCCCATGAACAAAACCACGACAAACACCCGAGAGAAAATTCTCGACACCGCTGAACAGCTCATTTACCAGAACGGCATTCACGCGACCGGCATGGACCTGCTGGTGAAGACCTCTGGCGTGGCACGGAAAAGTATCTACCGCTATTTCGCAAACAAGGACGAAGTGACGGCCGCCGCGCTGAATGCGCGGGATGTACGCTGGATGGCGTGGTTCAGGGCTGAATGCGACAAAGCGGATACGCCGCAGGCGCGCATCCTGAACATGTTTACGGTGCTGAAAGGCTGGTTTGAATCAGAGGGCTACCGCGGATGCGCATTCATCAACACCGCGGGAGAGGTGGGCGACAGTGCCGATCCGGTCCGGCAGATTGCCCGGTTGCATAAACAGAAGTTACTGGATTATGCCCTTGAACTTACCGGCCAGCTGAATATTGCGCAATCGTCCACCCTGGCAAGACAGTTGCTCTTACTGATCGAAGGCGCCATCACGATGTCACGGGTGATGGGCGATCGCAGCGCGGCCGACGATGCGCAGGACATTGCCCGGCTGTTACTCAAACAGGTCCCGTAACGGGCCTGCGTTCCACCGACGAAAACCACACTGAACCTTATCCATTTACACTGGAGGCACCCTCATGTCTGAATCACACATCCGTCCGCCGCTCCCGCCGTTTACCCGCGAGTCAGCGATTGAAAAAGTCAGGCTCGCTGAAGACGGCTGGAACAGCCGCGATGCCGACAAGGTCTCGCTGGCTTATTCTCTGGACACCCAATGGCGTAACCGCACTGAGTTCGCGACCAACCGCGACGAAGCCAGAGCTTTTCTCGATCGCAAGTGGAAGAAAGAGCTCGAATACCGCCTGATTAAAGAGCTGTGGGCGTTTGACGGAGAGCGCATCGCCGTGCGCTATGCCTACGAGTGGCGCGATGACGCCGGTAACTGGTTCCGCTCTTACGGTAACGAAAACTGGGAATTCGGCGCGGACGGGCTGATGCATCATCGTTACGCGTGTATCAATGACATGCCGATCAAAGAGAGCGAGCGCAAGTTCCACTGGCCGCTGGGCCGCCGCCCGGACGATCATCCCGGTCTGTCAGCGTTGGGACTGTGAATTTACCCGCCACGCTGCGAAACTCTCCTATTTGAAATGAAGGTTGCTGACTACGCCATGACCCAATCACGGTTCACGGGAAGTGGCTTTTGGGCCTGAACGCCTGCGGCGTAAGGCGATAATTGTGCGTCCATAGGACACATGGCAGAACGGCATGGGTATGGAGAAATTCTAAACCTGTAACGGTTGCCAAACGGCTTTCGCATAACGGATTGCGGGTTTAATAATGCGTATAACATTCATTATGTTAAATTTGCTTTTCTGCCTCTGGCCATTCTTATTGAAGTAAATCGTAGGCGATGAGCTGGCTTCCCGGCAGGCCTGTATCAGGCGTATGCTCTAACGCCGACCGCCGCGGAATAAGTCGTTGATTCGGCAGGACTCGCCGAGAGTGGCCAGAACGAGCCCTTTGTGATGATTGGCCAAGAGGTCTGTGGCCATGCCGGTCTTACTTCTTATCTTGCGACCAGGTAGCGCTACGGATATCAACCTTCACCGGCAACAGACCAATCCGGGTAAATGTATCTGCCAGAGCCTGTTGCTGCGTGAACACCTCAGGCGTCATTCGCTCAGCACCAAACGGCATTCTTGCCAGCGCGCGCTGCCAGATAGGCTGTGGCAGACCGGTTGAGGTGGACATGATTTTTGCTGCCTCGTCCTGATGCTGATTGGCCCAGACGCTGAGTGAGCTCAGTTCAGCCACCACCTTGCTGGCGATCTGCGGATAGCCCTCTGCAAATTTACGACTGGCGAGGTAGAAGGTGTAATGTGGCACCAGCCCTTCTGCATTTTTGATCAGACGCGCATGCGCGTGGGTTTCCACTTCCGCGTAATAAGGATCCCAAATGACCCAGGCATCCACCGCACCGCGTTGGAAAGCGGCACGCGCATCGGCGGGTGGCAGATAGACCGGCGTAATGTCTTTGTAACTCAGTCCGGCCTGCTCAAGCGCGGTGACCAGCAGATAGTTAACGTCAGAGCCCTTATTCAGTGCGACGCGCTTACCCTTCAGATCCGCCACGTTTTTGATCGGCGAGTCCGCGGGAACCACAATGGCCTCGGTTTTCGGGTTAGCCGGCGAGTGCGCCAAATACACCAGATCGGCCTGAGCTGCCTGCGCAAATGTCGGTGGCGCGTCGCCGGTTGCAGCGAGATCGATACTGCCGATGTTTAGCCCTTCCAGCATCTGCGGCCCGGCGGGAAATTCAATCCAGTGAACCGCGATGCCCTGCTTCTTGAATTCCTCATCCAGCGTGCCACGATATTTTAGTAACGCGAAGATATTGGCTTTTTGAAAACCGATGGCGATCGTGTCGGGTTTTTCTGCTGCCTGAAGGTTGAACGCAATGCCCGCCTGAGCGGCAATAATTAATGCGCTGAGTAATACTTTTTTCATTTCCCATTCCTGAGTCTGGTGTAGTCAGCGCAACATAACAAATGCAGAAAGAAGCGTTTATCGCTGAAAAGTTCGATGCTTAGCTGAAAAAAAGCTATGGCTGCCAGACCGACTCGCGAACCCGGATAGCCCGATTAAACAGTCCCAGCGCATAGAAGCGATCAGCGATAATCTGCTGTTCGCGGATGATGTTCAGGTTCATTCTCTGAGGCTGATGGTTGCGCCGGGCCAGAGCATGCATCAGCGACTTGGGGGCGATGCCAAGTTCAGTCGAGAGCAGCCCTGCCGCTTCAGCACGGTGCGCATCAATGTAGCGGCCAGTTTGCTCCAGCGCAGCCAGCAGAGCGTGCAAGAGATCGCTTGAACGCGCGGCAAACTCGCGTTCAGCAAGGTAGAACTGGTGGTTATTAACCCTTCCGGTGCCGTCAGCAATGATCCGGAATTGGCCGCTGTTCTCTGCATCACTGAGCAGAGGATCCCACATCATCCAGGCATCCACAGCATGGAGATCGCTCGGCGTAAGGGGATATTTGGGCGGTGCGTAGACAATACGTACTTCATTCAGGGATAAACCCGCTTCATCCAGGAGCTGCAGCAGCAGATAATGAACGTTAGACCCCCGATTAACGGCGATACGCTTTCCTTTAAGATCGCGTATCTGCTGAATCGGGCTGCTGGTTGGAACCACGAGAGCCACGCTCTGCGGTGCGGCGGGCTCCCAGGCAATATAAAGCATCGGGCTGTTATTGGCTTGGGCAAACAGCGGCGGCACTTCGCCAGTGGTGCCGAAATCAATTTCCTGATGGCTCAGCGCATGCAGAAGCTGCGGACCGGCTGGAAACTCACTCCATAACACGCTGACGCCCCGTTCGGCCAGTTGCTGCTCGAGTAACTGACGCGCTTTCAGAATGCCTAAGTTACCAAACTTCTGATAACCGATGCGCAGTTCCCGCTCCTGTTCGGGGAGGGCAGTCTGAGAGGCATCGCGCTGACGCAGTGAGCTGCGGCGGGGTTTAATCACGCCCAGATGCCCCAGTTGGGTGCGCAGCGTATGACGGCTAATGCCCAACAGCGCGGCTGCCTGCAACTGATTTCCCTGCGTGAGTTCCAGCGCATTTTTTACCAGAGCGGTAATTACCCGGTGATAGAGCGGCGTGTCACTCTGCTGCATCTGTTGGCGTAGAAACTGATCGAGCGCCTCCTCTCCCTGCGTCAGATCGCTCCCCGCAAGTGGGCTTAACCGTAGCTGCTGTGGCGTAATCAGTGAGGTCTGGCTAAGCAACACGGCGTTATGAAGTGTATTCTCCAGTTCACGGATGTTGCCCGGCCAGCTGTAGTGCATCAACACCCTCATGGCCTCATCACTGAGGCGAAGCTGAGGGCGACCAAGACGGCGCGCATAGAGTTGCAGGAAGTGACTGGCCAGCACCGGGATATCTTCGCAGCGCTCGCGCAGCGGCGGCAGTGTGACGCTGGCCACATTCAGCCGGTAATAGAGGTCTTCCCGAAATCGCCGCTCGCCAATCGCTACGGCCAGATCCCGGTTAGTCGCCGCAATCACCCGCACATTCACTTTTATTGCCCTGGAGGATCCCACGCGGGTGATCTCGCGCTCCTGCAGAACGCGCAGCAGCTTCACTTGCAGCGATAGACTCAGTTCACCCACCTCATCCAGCAGCAGGGTGCCACCCTCTGCCGCTTCAAACCAGCCGCGATGCCGATTCTGTGCACCGGTAAACGCCCCTTTCTCATGACCAAAGAGTTCTGACTCCGCCAGGCTTTCGGTGAGTGCACCGCAGTTAACGGCCAGGAAAGGCTGGTGGCGGCGCGTGCTGTGGTGATGCAGATAGCGCGCCATCACCTCTTTGCCCGTGCCGGTTTCACCGATAATCAACACGGTCGCCTCGGTGGGGGCGAGCTGATCCAGTATGCTTTTAAATGCGCGCGATGCGGGATCAATCAACTCGGGAATAGCCATCTGCATCCTGTTTTTTCCGGTCGACGAAAGAGTCATGACGATACCGCGCGTCAGTCGTATAAACGAGAGGCAAACGGTGCCGAAGTGTTGCCCATGCAGCAGCCTGTAACGTGGGTTGTTGCCAATGCGGCAATGGTGTCAAGGCAGGGTGATTCTTATCCTTTTGAATTTAATGTAAAAATAGAAATTTGAAAGGTGGCACGGTTCCTGCTCAGGGATATATAACCAAAGGTTTAATGTCTATGTATTAAATTTAAATATCGTTATAAAGGAATCTGCTAATGAGCCTTGCCACACAGGAAAACCTGCACCTTTTCTGGTTTCTGCCCACCCACGGTGATGGGCGCTATCTGGGCACCACTGAAGGCGGTAGAGCGGTGGATCTCCCTTACTTGCAGCAGGTTGCGCTGGCAGCAGATAATTTGGGCTACTACGGCGTGCTGATCCCAACCGGTAAAAGCTGTGAAGACTCATGGCTGGTCGCCTCTGCGCTGGCACCGATCACCAAAAATTTGCGCTACTTAGTGGCCGTACGCCCGGGGCTGCAACCGCCAAGCCTTGCGGCACGCATGGCGGCGACGCTTGACCGCCTCTCAGGCGGACGGTTGCTGATTAACGTGGTGACCGGAGGCGATCCGGTGGAGAACAAAGGCGATGGCATCTTTTTAAGTCATGCAGAACGCTACCAGGTTACCAAAGAGTTTCTTGAGGTCTATTCGCGCCTGTTGCAAGGCGAAAAGGTCGACTTCCACGGCGAACATATCCGCGTTGAGGGTGCTGAAATCCTGTTTCCCCCGGTGCAGGAAAACGGCCCGCCACTCTATTTTGGCGGTTCCTCGGATGCGGCTATCGACGTTGCAGCCAGCCAGATCGACACCTACCTGACCTGGGGAGAACCGGTCGAACAGGTCGCTGAAAAACTGGCTGTGGTCCGCCAGCGGGCGCAGAAACAGGGGCGTACCCTTTCCTACGGTATCCGGTTGCATGTGATCGTGCGTGAAACCGAGGAGGAAGCCTGGGCGGCAGCCGATCGGCTGATTTCACATCTGGATGAAGAGACGATCGCCGCTGCGCAGAAGATTTTTGCCCGTATGGATTCAGCCGGGCAGGCGCGGATGAGCGCACTGCACCAGGGATCCCGCGAGAGCCTGCGCATAGGTCCTAATCTGTGGGCGGGGGTGGGACTGGTGCGCGGTGGCGCAGGCACCGCGCTGGTGGGCAACCCGCAGCAGGTAGCCGATCGCATCCGTGAGTATCAGGCACTGGGTATCGAGAACTTTATCTTCTCCGGCTATCCGCACCTCGAAGAGGCGCACCGCTTTGCAGAGCTGGTGATGCCGCTGTTACCTCTGGCGGCCAATGCCGAAAAGAAACAGCGCAGCGTAAACACCGGTCCGTTTGGTGAAACCATTGGCGGCGATCGTCGTCCAGCTAAACAGACCAGCGCACGCTAACAGGAGAGAAGGTTCTCGTATGTCACGACAGCAGATTGTCATTATCGGCGGCGGGTTCACCGGCACCGCACTGGCCATCCACCTGGCCCGCGCGGGTCAGACGGGATTGCAGGTGACGGTGATTGAACCCCGGGCGCAACTTGCGCAGGGCGTGGCATACGGCACAACCGATCCGGCTCACCGCATCAATGTGCCGGCTGCCAAAATGCAGCTTGCCGGTGATGAAGAAGGGGCCTTTGATCGCGACTATCGGGCATCGCCTCACTTCGGGGACGATCCGGAGGCGCTGTGGCGTGACGGTCATGTTTACCCGCAGCGCGGTGAGTTTGCCCGTTGGGTCAATGCGCAGTTCGTTCATTGTCAGCAGCGTTCACCGGTGAAACTGCGTCATCTCTGTGACAGTGCGGTTGCCTTTAAGAATGGCGTAGTGAGTACGGCCTCCGGTCAGCAAATTTATGCCGATCAGGTGGTGCTGGCGATCAGCCATCCTCCGCCGGATCTGCCTGCGCCACTCAGGCCGCTACAGGGCCATCCGGGGTTGATTGCGAATCCCTGGCAGCGCGATGCACTGGCGCAGGTCGCTCCTGACGATCGGGTTGCGATTATGGGTTCAGGCCTGACCATGTCCGATGTCGTGGCGTCACTGCATCGCCAAAAGCACCGCGGAAAGATGACCGTATTCTCCCGTCGTGGTCAGCTGCCGCGCGCCAATTTGGGTGGCAGCAAAGAAACGTATGCCCTGGATTACAGCGAGCCCCAGCCCGCTAACGCACGCGGCTGGCTACATCGGGTACGTCAGGAAGTTAAACAGGCGGCAGCGCTGGATCTGCCTTGGCAGCTTGTGCTTGATGATGTTCGGCGTAATGGACAGCGTATCTGGCAGAGCTTACCGCGGCATGAGCAGCAACGTTTTCTGCGGCATCTCCGCCCTTGGTGGGATGTCCACCGCTACCGGATTGCACCGCAGGTTAGCCGGGTGATAACTCAGCTACAGGCCAGCGGGCAACTGTCGCTGCGGGCGGCGCATTTGATCGCCGCTGAACCCATGGGAAACGCTATCCGACTGACGCTGCGCCTGCGTGGTGCGCATCAGGAGATACGGGTGGTGGATAGCGTGATTACCTGCACCGGACCGGCGCACAACGCGCTGCTCAAAAGCAATGCGCTTCTACGCCAGCTGCACGCTGATGGCGTCATTCAGCCCGATCCACTGGCGCTGGGCATTTACGTTAACGCGCTGTCGCAGACGGTTAATGCTCGGGGCGAGGTGAATGCCCATCTTTATGTGGCCGGGCCTGCTGCGCGGGGACATTTTGGCGAGCTGATGGGATTACCGCAGGTCGCGGAGCACGCTGAGTCGATCGCACGGCAGCTGCTCAGCGCCACGCCCGCTTCCCTCAGAGAGCGATGTCCGGGCTCGCTGACGAACTAATCCCATTCTCACCAACTTTTATCTAAACGTGGGCGGCAAGCGATTGCCGCATCCGCTCTGGAGTCGCTATGTCATCGCAACGTGAAATTCGCCTGAATGCATTCGATATGAACTGCGTCGGTCACCAGTCACCCGGCTTGTGGGCCCATCCCCGCGACCGCTCCTGGCAGTACAAAGACCTGGCGTATTGGACCGATTTAGCGCGCCTGCTGGAGCGCGGTAAGTTTGACGGGCTGTTTATTGCTGACGTGCTGGGTGTTTACGACGTGCTCAACGGTAATAATCATGCAGCAATCCGTCAGGCAACGCAGGTGCCGGTAAACGATCCGCTGGCGTTGATTACGCCGATGGCGTTGGTAACCGAACATCTGGGCTTCGGCCTGACCGCCTCGCTGTCGTTTGAACACCCCTACCCATTTGCGCGGCGGATCTCAACCCTGGATCATCTGACCAAAGGTCGCATTGGCTGGAATATTGTCACCTCCTATTTGGAAAGCGGCGCCCGCAATATTGGCCAGCGGAGCCAGACCGACCACGATGCACGCTACGACTATGCCGATGAGTATCTGCAGGTCATTTATAAACTGCTCGAAGGAAGCTGGGAAGACGGCGCGGTCCTGCGCGATCGTGAACGGCATATTTTCAGCGACCCGCATAAAATCCATCCCATTAACCATCAGGGAACGTTTTTCCAGGTACCGGGCATTCATCTTTGCGAGCCGTCGCCGCAGCGTACGCCGGTGCTATACCAGGCCGGTGCCTCCAGTCGCGGTAAAGCCTTTGCGGCGGAGCATGCTGAATGTGTCTTCGTCGCCGCACCGTCGAAAGTGCTGCTGAAGAAAACCGTGGCGGATATTCGCCGCAGGGCCGCTGAAGCGGGACGCGACCCGCGATCCATACTGATATTCAACCTGCAGACGGTAATTGTGGGCGAAACTGACCTGGCGGCGCAGGCCAAATGGCAGGAGTATAAACGCTATGTCAGTTACGAAGGCGCGCTGGCGCTCATCTCGGGCTGGACCGGTATCGATTTCGGGCAGTACCAGCCAGATCAGATCCTGAAGCATCTGCATACCAATGCCATTCAGTCAGCCGTCGAGACCTTCTCCACAGCCGATCCCAACCGTCAGTGGACGGTGCAAGGTCTGGCTGACTGGGTGGGCATTGGTGGATTTGGCCCGCTACTGGTGGGCAGCGCGGAAACCGTGGCCGATGAGTTGCAGAGCTGGGTTGACGAAACTGACGTCGATGGGTTTAACCTCGCCTACGCCGTAACGCATGAAACCTTTACCGATGTGGTGGAACTGCTGGTGCCAGAACTGCAAAAGCGCGGCGTCTACAAACAGAACTATCAGCCCGGCACGCTGCGTGAGAAATTGTTCGGACAGGGACCACGGCTGGAAGCGCCGCATCCCGGTGCCAGTTATCGCCGTCACTCAGGCGCGGAGCAATGGACAGAAAGCGTGGAGGCCTCATGATAAAGATTACGGGGCTGAGTGCCCGGAAAAAGGTGCCGCTGGCGTGGCTGGGGATGGTGCCTGAGGCAATTACACGCCACGTTGGGGCGCGGCTGGAAAGCGTCAGCTTGGCGGGCTTTTGTCCTTCCCAACTCTCGGGCGGCCAGCGCCAGCGTGTGGCTATCGCGCGAGCAGGCCCTCGGCGTTGCTGGTCCACAAGGCCTCGTTCGGACTCAGGAGGCCACCCGCGCCATGCTGACGTGACGGAAACCCTGCGCGATCAATTTGGGCTATCCACGACGAAATGGAGGTGGTGCGGCGAGCCGCTGACGCCGTCGCGCAGAGTGCGGACGGCAGGCTGATATTGTCCGGCTAAAAAAACCTTCGCCGATCCCCGACTAAAACAGGGGGCTGAGAGACACGCAGGATCCGCTGATGAAAGGTGCGCTGGTACCGGTTTCCGCAGCGTAATAAACCGATCTGCACTAACCCGAACCGGGTGAATTTCGCTATTCATCCGGTCTTTTGTGTGTCTGGAATTTAATTTAAGATATTGAATTATATAAAATCTTTATTCATATTTGTTCGTTGTTTACTGTCTCTGGAATACCTATAAAAACCTCGTTACCTGCTGAACATAATAACGAGGATACGATGAGTACATTAGAGATTGACAACACCCTGACCGTCCCGCCACCCCACTCCACACCGGTTCGTTCGGTGAGTGATGTGGCCCGGCTGATCAACAGTCATACAGAGAAAAATAGTTACGCGCGCTGGATTATTTTCCTGGCGCTGGGCGGTGTGTTTCTTGATGCCTACGATCTTACCACGCTCTCCTATGGTATTGACGATGTGGTAAAAACGTTCAGCTTAACCCCGGTGCTGACCGGACTGGTGACCTCGTCGATTATGATTGGCACCATCGTCGGGAATCTGGTCGGCGGCTGGCTCACCGACAAGTATGGCCGCTACTCAGTGTTTATGGCGGACATGCTGTTCTTTGTGGTCTCTGCTATCGCTGCGGGTCTGGCACCCAACGTATGGGTGTTGATTGGCGCGCGTTTTCTGATGGGCGTTGGGGTCGGGATCGATCTGCCGGTTGCCATGGCCTATCTGGCGGAGTTCTCTAAATTCTCAGGAAAAGGCAACAAAGCGTCACGCCTCGCGGCCTGGTGCCCGATGTGGTACGCCGCGTCATCTGCCTGCTTCTTTATTATTTTCGCGCTCTATTTCCTGCTGCCAGCTGAACACATCGACTGGCTATGGCGCGCATCGCTACTCTTTGGCGCTGTACCTGCCCTGCTCATTATCGCGGTACGCAGTAAGTTCATGAATGAGTCACCGCTGTGGGCCGCTAATCAGGGCGATCTGAGCGGAGCGGTAAGGATCCTGCGTGACTCCTATGGCATTGTGGCGCATGAAGAGCAGTCAGTTGAAACCGTTACTGTGAAAGCGACACCGAAAGTGCGTTTCCGCGTGCTGTTTCAGAAGCCTTACCGGGAACGCACTCTCGTCAGTGCGGTGATGAATGTTTGTATTGCGTTCGAATACACTGCCATCGCTTTCTTCCTGCCCTCTATCCTTGCGCAGTTCCTGGGTGCAGGCGTATTCGAAACCATCTCGGCTTCGCTGGGGTTGAATGCGCTGTTTGCTTTTACCGGCGGTCTACTCGGGATGCGGCTGGCATGGAAGTACCCCTCAAGATATGTGGCCATCGCCGGGTTTGCGCTGCAGTTTATCGCCCTGATCTCACTGGCGCTAATAGGTCATCCGCAGGCGACGGTCGGCGTGGTGATTGCCGTATTAATGCTGGGCCTTTGGCTGTTCGCTGAAGGTTTTGGCCCGGGGGCGCAGCTGATGATCTATCCGGCGCTCTCCTACCCAACCCATATTCGCGCAACCGGTGTCGGCTTTAGTCGCTCGCTCTCTGGAATTGGCAGTGCGCTGGCACTGTTCATCCTGCCAATTTTACAGGCCCGTTATGGCACCAATATGTTCTGGATCGTCTCTCTCGCCGCCCTTATTCCGATTATTTTCCTGTTGCTTATCCGGTTTGAGCCGACCCAGCAGGACATCGATGAACACCCTGTAACAGGAGACGAGCATGTCTGAATTAAACTCGACTGAATTTGCTGCACTGCGTGACCATTTCAGACCGCTTTTTACGCGTATTGCAAAAGAGGCTGCCGCACGTGAAACCGAGCGCACGCTGTTGCATGAGCCGATCCGCTGGCTCAAAGAAGCCCGGTTCGGAACGCTGCGCATTCCTGAAGAGCAAGGCGGGTTCGGTGTCTCGCTGCCACAGCTGTTTGCGTTGTTGACCGATCTGGCTGAGGCGGATTCGAACTTGCCCCAGGCACTGCGTGCACACTTTGCTTTTATCGAGGATCGCCTGAATCAGCCGGAGAGTGAGGATCGGCGGCGCTGGTTCCGCCGTTTTGTGGATGGCGAGCTGGTAGGCAGCGGCTGGAGCGAGATCGGGTCGGTTAAACTGGGTGAGGTCAACACCCATGTCTCACCCGCCGAGGGAGAATGGCGGATCAGCGGTGAGAAGTTTTACAGCACCGGCACGCTCTATGCGGACTGGATTGATGTCTATGCACGGCGCACTGACAACGGTCGCGACGTCATCGCACTTGTGCACACGCACCAGAACGAGGTGGAACGTGATGACGACTGGGAGGGTTTCGGGCAGCGGCTGACCGGCAGTGGTACCACACGCTTTAATCATGCCCGTGTGGAGCAGCCGCACGTTTATGATTTCAGTGAGCGCTTCCGCTATCAAACCGCTTTTTATCAGCATGTGTTACTGGCCACCCTGGCGGGTATAGGTCGGGCGGTGGTGCGCGATGTGTCAAAAGGGGTCGCGCAGCGTAAACGGATTTACAGCCACGGCAATGCGCCTCAGGTTAAGCAGGATGTGCAGGTTTTGCAGGTGGTCGGTCAGATCAGCAGCTGGGCTTGGGCCGCTGAAGCCGCCGTTGCTCGTGCGACCCACTCACTGCAACGTGCATTTGAACTGCAACAGAGCGGTGCGAATGAAGCAGCGCTTCACGCGGGGAACGTTCAGGCAGAGGTGGAGTCCGCCCGCGCGCAGGTGGTCGCGATTGAGTTAGTTACTCGTGCCGCCACGGAATTATTCAATGCGCTGGGCGCTTCCGACACCCGCGTCAGCAAGGCGCTGGATCGACACTGGCGCAACGCCCGTACGGTGTCGTCGCACAACCCGGTGATCTATAAAATCCGCAATGTCGGTGACTGGGAAGTAAACGGCATAGAGCCGACGTTTATCTGGCAGATTGGCAATGGCGAAGGAGCATAAAAACAGTCAGGCCGGGAGAACCCGGCCTCACGCGTTTAGCGATGGTTCAGGCGACGCGACAGCCGATCGCCACACCACTGAAGCAGCGTCACCAGCACAACCAAGACCACGATCACTGTCACCATGACCTGCATATCAAACCGCTGATAACCATAACGATAGGCCAGATCCCCCAATCCTCCGGCCCCAATGGCGCCGGCCATCGCTGACGCGTTGATCATCGTCACCAGCGTGATGGTAAAACCGCTAACGATGCCAGGCCGCGCCTCCGGCAGCAGCACATGCCAGATAATGTGCCAGCGATGAAATCCCATGGCCTGCGCTGCTTCGGTCAGCCCTTTATCAACTTCACGCAGGCTGACCTCCGCAATACGGGCAAAAAACGGGGTGGCTGCCAACGTGAGCGGTACGACGGCGGCCCATACGCCATAGGTGGTCCCCACAATCCAGCGCGTAAAGGGAATTAACGCCACCATCAGGATCAAAAAGGGAATGGAGCGAAAGAGGTTGACTACCCAGCCCAGACCCCGATTGAGTAACGGACTGGGAAAAAGATCGCCGCGTCCACTGACCACCAAGATCACCGCCATCGGTAAGCCCAGCGCGAGTGCGAGCGCAGAGGAGACGCCTACCATCATCAGGGTATCCCATAACGCCGCCCATAAACGGTTAATCGCCGGTGACATAACCTAATACCTCCAGTTTATCGGCGATATTCGCCAGTTGAGTTGTCACAGATTGCGCCTCATAGTGGTCATCCAGCAGGAGCAACAACTGGCCGGTAGGTTTATTGTCAACCCACTCAATTGCACTATAAATCAGGGTTATTTCACCCGTTATTCGTGCGCCCAGCGCGCCAATATCTGGCTTGCTGCCCTGCCCGGTGTAGCGCAAGCGCACCAACAGACGAGATTGATGATGTTGCCGGTAGGCAGTAAGGCGTGTCGCAACCGATGCCGGCAGAGCATGATGATTGGGGTTAAGCAGCTGACGCGTAGTTTCCTGCTGTGGATCGCTATAAACCTGCCAAACCGGGCCGCGCTCAATGATCTCACCCTGATCGATGACCGCCACGTTGTGGCAAAGGTCATGTACGACATCCATTTCGTGCGTGATCAGCACGATGGTAATGTGGCGCTGCTGATTAATTTTTTTCAGCAGCGCCAGAATGGCACGCGTGGTTTCGGGATCAAGTGCTGAGGTGGCTTCATCGCACAGCAGCAGTTCCGGATCGTGGACCAGCGCGCGGGCGATGCCAACGCGCTGTTTCTGCCCACCGGAGAGCTGCGCAGGCCACGCGTGCTGCCACGCCTCCAGTCCCACTAGCGCCAATAATTCATCCACCTTCCGCGCCCGCGCAGCGGCAGGCACACCTGCGACTTTGAGCGGCAACTCGATATTCTGCCTTACGGTTTTGGCTGAGAGCAGATTGAAGTGCTGGAAGATCATACCCGTACTGCGTCGCCATTCCACCAGCTGCCGTGCCGTTAGCGCGCTGATATCGGTGCCGTCGATGACAATACGTCCGCCAGTGGGCTCTTCCAACCGGTTAAGGCAGCGGATGAGCGTAGATTTGCCCGCACCGCTGCGGCCAATGATGCCGAAAATGTCTCCGCGCCGGATCCCGAGATTAATATTACGCAGTGCATCCACAGGCTGACCGGCATAGCGTTTACTTAATGCTTCAATGATGACGTGTGAGGCGCCGCTGGTGGGATTCGCAGCGGCATCGGGCCACACCGAAGCCTCAGGGATGCTCATGCTGACCATGATTACTGGCTCCAGCCTGGCTGATAGAGTTTGCCATAGAAATTGTCGAGACTGGCGCGGACCACCGGGGAGTGCTGATAGATATCGACAAATTTTGCCAGACGCGGATCATCCTGATGTCCCTGACGGATCACAAACTGAATCACATATTCCGGGTGTTCCAGCCCGTCGAACAACAACGCGTGATTGGGATCGATCGTTTTCGCCAGACGCAGATAATGTGGGTACCCCTGCGCCAGGTCGACCTCTTCCAGCGAGCGTGAAAGCTGTACTGCTTCCACCTCGATAATGTTCAGTTTTTTTGGGTTGCTGACGATGTCATCAACGGTTGATTTCAGTCCCGCACCCGGTTTCAGCGTAATCAGCCCCGCCTTCTGCAGCAGCAATAATCCGCGCGCGCCATTGATCGGATCGTTGGCAATGGCGACGGTGCCCCCTTCGGGAACCTGATTGAGGGCACTGTGCTTTTTGGAGTAAAGCCCGATGTTGTTGATGATGGCTGGCGCGTAGGCAATCAGATGAAAGCCACCTGACTGATTAGCATTTTCCAGAAAAGGCTTATGCTGGAATAAATTAACATCAATATCGCCATTCTCCACGCTGACGTTAGGCGCGGTCCAGTCGGTAAATTCGACCAGCTCAACCGCCAGCCCCTGCTTCTTCACTTCCGCCACGGCGGTCTCCAGCGGCGGCGCAAACGCGGCAGTGGTGCCTACCTTGAGCGGGCCGGAATAGTCCGCTGCGGCGACGGTACTGAGGGTCAGCAGCACGCCGCTCAGCGCGGCGCGTAATGTTGTTATTGGTGCCATGAGGGAGTTCCTTGAGGTTAAATAAATTAACGCAGTGCGGTGGAGTGACGCCAGCGTGCCGCCGGATGACGATCGGGCAGGCGATCCTGCTGAAATATTTTGTTGCGCAGTGAGCCGGGCTGATAAGCCGTTTTGTAGCGTCCGCGCTGCTGAAGTTCGGGGACAACCAGATCGATAAAATCGCGGTAACTTTGTGGGTTCAGAATGCGGGTCAGGTTGAAGCCATCGATGTCGCCTTCGTCCATCCAGTGCAGCAGCGCGTCCGCGACTTGCGCGGGGTTGCCGATAATCAGGGGATAACGGCTGCCCATCGCATGCTGCTCGAGCAGGCGACGGCGGGTCCAGCCGCTGTAGGCCTTACTGACCGATTCAATGGCGCGGGTTTCACCGCTGATAATGGGTTCATCGAGATCGAAGGCGGCAAGGTCAAGGCCAATAGAGCTGGAAAAATGGGCTAAACCGGCTTCTGGGCTGGCATATTCAAGGTAGCTGCGATGCTTCTCCTGCGCTTCCTGTTCGGTGGGGGCGACGATCACGCCGACGCCCATAAAAATGCGCAAATCATCTGCACGGCGGCCCGCCGCTACCGCGGCCTGACGCAGGCGCTGTGTCTGCTGACGCAGCGCAGCCGGGGTGCCTGCATTCACGAAGGTGCACTCGGCGTGGCGCGCAGCAAACTGAATGCCGCGTGCTGAGGTCCCGGCCTGGAACAGCAACGGGGTGCGTTGGGGGGACGGGCTACTGAGGTGATACCCTTCGACCTGATAATATTCACCGTGATGGCTGACCGGATGAATTTTCGTGGCATCGGCATAGCGCCGATTCGGACGATCAACAACCAGCGCGTCATCCTGCCAGCTGCCTTCCCAAAGCTGGTAACTGACGTCGAGAAACTCGTCAGCCTGATCGTAACGCTGATCGTGCCCCAACAGCTGTTTATTGCCCATCGCCCGGGCCGCGCTGTCTAGGTAGCCGGTGACCACATTCCAGCCGATCCGCCCCTGCGTGAGATGGTCCAGGGTTGAGAAGCGACGGGCAAAGGGAAACGGTGCCTCATAGCTGAGATTCGCAGTCACCGCGAAGCCCAGATGTTGCGTTACGCTCGCCATGGCCGACACCAACATCAGCGGATCGTTGACCGGCAGCTGAATCGACTCGCGCGCGGTTAGCGCAATTCCCTGCTGATAAACATCATACACGCCCAGGATATCAGCGATAAACACGCCATCGAACAAGCCACGCTCCAACAGGCGCGCCAGGTCAGTCCAGTAGCTCAGGGTATTGAACTCCGTTGAGCGATCCTCGGGGTGTGTCCACATCCCGTGATGAATGTGACCGACACAATTCATGTTGAAGGCATTGAGCAGTACCTGTTTCTGACTCATATCGTGCCCCTGCGCGGTGGCAAAATGCCATTAATCAGGTAGTTACCTATTAAGGGGTATTTCCAGCGCACCGGATCGTGCAGGGTATGCGTTCGCGCGTTACGCCAATGCCGATCCAGGTTGTATTCCCGCAGGCTGGCGCGCGTCCCGCTCAGTTCAAACAGCAGATTAGCCGCTTCCAGCGATACTTCGGTGGTCCATGCGCGCGCTTTGGCCACATCAACGGAGGCCCGCGCGACCGTCGCGGCGTCAGGCTGCTGTTGCGCAGCATCGACCGCTGCGGCGGCCTCTTCCAGCAACGCTTCGCCGGCTCGCAGCCGCGCAGCCAGACGGCCGGTGCGATCAAGCGTTAAAGGATCGTCGCTGGCGCGCGTCACGTTGCTGTCTGGCCACGGCCGGGCACGCTGGCGTAGAAAATCGAGCATGTCGTTAAACGCAGCGCGCCCAATGCCCTGATCGATAGCGGCATGCATGATTTGTGCAAAAGGCCCGACGGGGGTTGGCCGCTCAAACGCGGTTTGGAAGGGCACGATATCGTCTGCATCTACCACCACATTCTCAAATAATACGCTGCCGCTGCCGGTGGTACGCTGACCAAATCCGCTCCAATCATCAATAACCGTGACCCCCTTTTGATGACGCGGCACAAATACCAATTGCTCTTTGCCCTCTTCATCCCGCGCCGCCGTAGGAATACGATCGGCAAACAGCGCGCCGGTGGCATAAAATTTTTGGCCATTAAGCACGTTTCCATTGATCTGCGTACTGCGCTGGTGTGCAGCTCGGGACGTAAACTCCGCCAGTGCATTGCCCAAATGGACGCCCTCTAGCACTTCGCGATATAGCCGATGTTTNTGCGATTCGCTGCCGTTGACCCGTAAGACTTCCAGCGCNTAGTAGTGATTTTGCGGAACCTGCCCAATCGCTGCATCCGCTTCGCTGATNAGGCTCATCACGGCGGCGAGNGTGGCGGTCGAAACCGCGATGCCGCCATACGCCTGCGGCACGGTAATCGCGCCCAATCCAGACTGAAAAAACTGCTGCAAAGGCAGATGTGGCAGCTGACGCTCACGATCGCGTGCTGCGGCACCGTCACGGAACTGCTGGGCCAGTTGCGTGGCAACCGCCAGCGCCTGTTGCTCGCTGCGGAGAGGCGCTGCGGGCTGTTTCGGCTGAACCTGACTCATCCTTTCTCCTTAAATCCATGCATGACGCGCAGGGCAGATCGCATTGAGGTAGTAGTTGCCGATCGCATGGGTTTTCCAACGCACCGGGTCGTGCAAGGTGTGAGTACGCGCATTGCGCCAGTGGCGATCCAGCCCGTGCTGCAGCAGCGTGGCGCGACTTCCGCCCCATTCCAGCAGCTTTTCACTGGCGCGTAACGCGATGTCGGTGGTCAGCACTTTGGCTTCCGCCACGGCAATAGAAGCCTCTGCGCTGTTTTCAGCGGTCAGTGCATGTGGATCAATGGAATCCAGGACTTTTGCTGCCCGTTTCAGCAGCGCATTGGCGGCGCTCAGTTCGGTGCTGATGCGGCCAATATCAGCGAGGATGTAGGGATCGTCTGCGTTGCGCGCTACGCCCGCGTCCACCCACGGTCGTGAGCTACTGCGGACGAACTCAAGCGCATCGTCCAGCGCACCCTGAGCGATCCCGGCATCAATTGCCGCCTGAATGAGCTGTGACACCGGACCCCGTAAGGACGGTTTTTCAGACGGCGGCAAGGGGATAATTAAGGCTGCATCAACGGCTACGCGATCAAGTTTTACCGTGCCGCTGGCTGTGGTGCGTTGTCCCATGCCAGACCAGTCATCGATAATCTCTACGCCGTCCGCGGGCAAGGGAATAAATGCCATCGCTGGCCGATCATTCTCTTCGAGTGCAGTGGTAACCAAAATGTCTGCAAATAACGCCCCGGTGGAATAGAACTTCTCACCGCTTAATCGTTTCTCCTGCCCCTGGCTGACTAGCCGCGCCTTGATGTCCCGCGTATGACGCGTATTTTTTTCGGGACCACCATTGCCGAGCCGTTTGCCGCTGACGATGGCTTGCAGCAATTGAAGCTGCTGTTGCTCATTCCCTTCGCCGAGAATGAACTGAATCAAACCAAAATGATTTTGTGGAATTTGGCCAAGCGAGGGATCGCTGGCGGAAATAATACGGAACACGTCCGCCACGGTTTGATAACCCAGCCCGCCACCGCCGAAGCGGCGTGGAACGCTAATGCTGCCCAATCCAAGCCGCGTAAATTGGTCAAGCAGCGCGCGGGGATAGATCCGCTGCTGGTCACGAATCATCGCACCCGGTTTTGCTTGTTCAGCCAGTGAACGCGCAGCGTCAATAGCCCGATCGCTTTGGGTTATGACTGCCGCGCGGTGTGTTTCAGGGGCGCTTGAAAATGGATTCATTTTGCTTCCGTTAAATATAGAAANGGCATCAAATGTTTTTGACGGGCATCGAGGGCATGACATTAATTAACACCTGTAAAGCGATATTAATCAGTTGGAAAGAAGTAAGTAAATAGAGGGAGTTATAACAATGCATGCAAAGCTCATTCATTATTTAAATTAGCATTTTTTTGAAAAAAATTTGCTGGCATCCCCAAGGGGTTAAATAACCGAAGGTATGATGAATAAGTGAATAAAGTCCTGACATCTGAAATTAAAAAATGATCAGGTTTCCAATTTTAGGGGGGGATATTAAGATAAGCGCCCGCGGCTTTTATTCAATTCTTCGGGGATAGAATGACATGTGAATAAATAAAGGGCTGTCACCGTAGTTTGCGAGGCGGAATCCCCTCTTCGCGGCTGTCCAGCATAGCTGCCCTTCACCCGCCTATGACATGTTCACAGGCTCCTGGCGGGCCGCTATGTTTTCGGAACAGGTGCGCCACCCTCCGCAATTGGCGGAAGGTGGCGGATCGCTGTGTGACGTTCCGGCTTCATACACGCGGTCAGGTTCGCGAGCGGCTCAGCCGGATAAGACGGCGCTTACTTCGCCAGCAGTTCGCGACGCACAATCTCTGCGCCGGCGCTCAGGGCGTTGAGTTTACCGTTGGCCACGTGGCGCGGTAATGGCGTCATGCCGCAGTTAGTGCACGGATAAAGCTTATCGGCATCCACGAACTGCAGGGCTTTGCGCAGCGTCTCGGCGACCTGCTCCGGCGTTTCGATGGCGTGCGTGGCAACATCGATCGCCCCGACCATCACTTTTTTACCGCGAATCAGTTCAATCAGCTCCATTGGCACGCGGGAGTTCTGGCACTCCAGCGACACGATATCAATGGCGGATTTCTGCAGCTTGGGGAAAATCTCTTCATACTGGCGCCACTCGGAGCCCAGCGTTTTTTTCCAGTCGGTGTTGGCTTTGATACCATAGCCGTAGCAGATATGCACCGCGGTTTCGCATTTTAGCCCTTCTACCGCCTTTTCCAGCGCGGCAATGCCCCAGTCGTTCACTTCGTCGAAGAACACGTTAAACGCCGGCTCGTCGAACTGAATGATGTCTACGCCAGCGGCTTCAAGCTCTTTGGCTTCCTGGTTCAGGATCTCAGCAAACTTCCACGCCAGTTTTTCGCGGCTTTTGTAATGGCCGTCGTACAGCGTGTCGATCATGGTCATCGGGCCCGGCAGCGCCCATTTAATGGGCTGGTCTGTGAGCTGACGCAGAAATTTCGCGTCGTCCACAAAGACGGGCTTCTGACGCGCCACGTCGCCCACGACGCTTGGCACGCTTGCCTCGTAGCGGTTACGAATTTTGACGATCTCACGCTTTTCAAAATCCACGCCGTCGAGGTGTTCAATAAAGGTGGTGACGAAATGCTGGCGGGTCTGTTCGCCATCGCTGACAATGTCGATCCCGGCGCGCAGCTGATCGTCCAGACACAGGCGCAGCGCATCCCGTTTGCCATCCACCAGCTCGCCATCCTGCAGTTTCCACGGCGACCACAGCGTTTCCGGCTGAGCCAGCCAGGAGGGTTTTGGTAAGCTGCCGGACGTTGACGTAGGTAATAACTTTTTCATCACAAATAACCTTTTTAAAATAAATTACAGAGCAGACTGTGCAGACCAGGCTTCCAGGATCGTTTGGTAAGGCTTAATGAAATTCGCCTCGGTGAATTTTCCTTGTTCAACGGCCAGCAGGCTGCGCTCTTCGCGGTCATAAACGATGCGCGTCAGGGAGTAATCTTGCTGCGTCAGGCTTGGCTGGTAGCATTGCCCTGCTGGTGAGTTAGCATTGTAGATCTCTGGGCGGTAGATCTTCTGGAACGTTTCCATGGTAGCGATGGTGCCGATCAGTTCAAGATCGCTGTAATCGCGCAGCAGATCGCCCATGAAATAGAACGCCAGCGGAGCGGCGCTGTTGGGCGGCATGAAATAACGCACTTCCAGGCCCATTTTGCCGAAGTAGTAATCGGTTAACGAACGCGCGTCCTCCTGCAGATACTCAACCCCTAATACCGGGTGGATATTGGTGGTGCGGTGATAGGTATTCTTGCTGGAGACGCTCAGGCAGATCACCGGCGCTTTGCTGAACTGCTGTTTGTAGGCATCCGATTTCAGGAACGCTTTGAAAATGTTTCCGTGCAGGTCGCCAAAGTTTTCAGGCAGGCTGAAGTGGGCCTGCTGCTGATTGTGCTCCGGCAGCAGCACGCTGAAATCGTAATCACGCACGTAGGAAGAGAAATTATTGCCCACAATACCTTCGCTGCGCTGCCCGGACAGGGTATCCACAATGGTGGTTTTCAGGATTTCAATGGCGGGAAAAGCGTCCTGGCGTCCGTCATGCGCAATGTTCAACACCACCGAGATGATATCCAGCTCAACAGCATACCGATCGCTTTTAGGGTTATCCCACTGGGCCAGCGAATTAAAGCGGTTATTCATCATCACCAGCGCATTGCGTAAATTCTCCTGGCGCTTATCGCCGCGCGCCAAATTGGCAAAGTTGGTGGTGATACGTGTGTTCTCTGAGGGATTGTAGTTCTCATCGAAACGCAGGCTTTTTACCGCAAAGGTCAATTCGTTGTTCATGGCAATCGGTATCCTAATATTGATCTAAACGCGCTGGTTTTGCGTGAAGCAGCCGGTTTATCTCGTGTGTTGTCGGCGGGTATGACTACGTTATGCCCGTAACGCAGTGGGAAAAACAGTGATTTAATTTCACCGAACATGAAGGAAATTCATGTTTGTTTGGAAGTCTGGATGTTTATCCGTCCGCAGCCCTTGTGGCATCTGGGGTGGGACGCTTTTCGCGGATGACGCTCAGCATGTGCATGACCGTGCGGGCCGGATGCGAATAACGCCACGCAAAGGCGATATCCGTAAACAGCGTGTTATTTTCTATCTCACAGAACACCACGTGAGGATTGTTCACGCAGGCCATCGAGTGGGGCACCAGCGCCACGCCGCCCCCTGCACCCACCATCCCCAATGAGGAACCGATCTGCGGGGCTTGTTGTATTCGTGCGGTGTCAAACCCGGCCCGCAGACAGGTACTGACGATCAATTCATACAAGCTGGGCGCCACATCGCGCGGAAACATCACCAGCGCCTCTCCGGCCAGCGCGCTTAACGCAACGCTGCGCTGTCCGCTCAGCGGATGCCCGGCAGGCAGCGCAATCAGCATGCGTTCGGTGGCGATCACATGGAGGTTGAACGCATTGCTGCTCTCGCAGGGCAGGCGAATAAACGCCGCATCGAGCAATCCTTCCCGTAAATCCTGCATCAGCAGGGCCATATTCTCTTCGCGCGTGCTCAGCACCATGGCGGGATAGCGCGCTTTGAACCGCTGTATCAGGTCAAATACCGGGGCGGCAAACGCCACTGAACTGGCGAAGCCCAGCGACATTTGCCCGCTCATGCCGCGCGCCACACCGCGCGCTTTCTCCAGCGCGTGATCGGCAAGCTGCACGATTTGCAGGGCATCTGGCAGAAAGGCGCTGCCGGCTTCCGTCAGCGAGACCCCGCGCGTTTCGCGCTTTAACAATGGTGTACCGATTTCATGCTCAAGCCGCTGAATTTGCTGGCTGAGCGGCGGCTGGGACATGCCCAGCATTTCTGCAGCGCGGGTGAAATGCAGCGTCTCGGCCACGGCGACAAAATAACGCAGATGACGCAGTTCCATATCAAAAACGTCTCGAAGTTAACAGGGTTTGCTATTGGATACCTTGAGCTCGCTGGCTCACTATAAGGTTAACACGGCTTAACTATTTTTTTGTGAGGCAGCGCATGAGTAATTTTGTATCTGATTGTTCTTGTGAAGGTCAGCTTACGGAAACAATCGCCCGACTGGCGGATGAATCGGCAGAAAAGGTTATCTATCAAACCTCTTTAATGAGCGCGCTTCTCCACGGCGTTTATGACGGCACGACCACGGTGGCGCAGCTGCTGCAAAAAGGCGATTTCGGGCTGGGTACCTTCAATCAGCTGGATGGCGAGTTGATCGCCTTTGATCGCCAGGTCTATCAGCTGCGCGCGGATGGCAGCGCCCGCCCTGCCAGCCCGAACCAGAAAACGCCGTTTGCCGTGATGACCTTTTTTACACCCGAGCATCAGTTTTGCTTTGACCGTACCGCCTCTCGCGAGGACGTGCACCGCGTTATCGACGCGCAAATCACCTCGGATAACCAGTTCTGCGCGTTACGCATTAGCGGCCGTTTCACCGCCGTACGCACCCGTACGGTGCCCTGCCAGTGTCGGCCCTACCGCGCAATGCCGGATGTGATCAACAACCAGCCCACGTTTGATTTCACGGCGCGCAGCGGCGAACTGATCGGCTTCCGTACGCCACAGTACATGCAGGGAATTAACGTGGCGGGCTATCACGAACATTTTATTACCGATGATCGCCAGGGGGGCGGCCACATTCTGGACTACGTCCTGGAGCAGGGCACGCTGACCTTTGGTGCCATCAGCAAACTGGTGGTGGATTTACCGCAGGACCGTGAATTTCTGCAGGCCGACCTGACGCCGGATAACCTGGATGAGGCGATCCGGGCCGTTGAAAGCTAACCGAAGAGGATGCGATGAAAACAGTAAAAACCCCTACGCGCTGGAACAGCGGTGCCGATCTGGTAGTGGCGCAGCTGGAAACCCAAGGCGTTGAGCATGTCTTTGGCATTCCCGGCGCGAAAATCGACAAAGTCTTTGATTCCCTGGTGGACTCCCCTATTCAACTTATTCCCGTACGCCACGAGGCCAACGCTGCGTTTATGGCTGCCGCCGTGGGCCGTTTAACGGGCAAGGCGGGTGTGGCGCTGGTCACCTCCGGACCCGGTTGCTCCAACCTTGTTACCGGCATGGCCACGGCCACCAGTGAGGGCGATCCGCTGGTGGCGCTGGGTGGTGCGGTGAAACGGGCCGACAGCGCGAAGCAGGTTCACCAGAGTCTGGACACGGTGGCGATGTTTCGTCCGGTCACCAAATTTGCCGTTGAGGTCACGGATGCGCCAGCGCTGGCGGAGTGCGTTTCAAACGCATTTCGACACGCGGAAAACGGCCGCGGCGGCGCAGCCTTTGTGAGCCTGCCGCAGGACATTGTCGATCAGCCCGTCACCGGCGTGCCACTGCATACCTCGGGACACATTCAGCTGGGTGCCGCACCGGACGCGCTTATTGACGCGGTCAGCCGTGAAATCGCCCGGGCGAAAAACCCGGTTATCCTGCTGGGGTTAATGGCCAGCCAGCCGGAAAACAGCGAGGCTATCCATGCGCTGTTGAGTAAAACGCGGATCCCGGTTACCAGCACCTATCAGGCGGCGGGTGCGGTGCGGCAGGAGCACTTTTCCCGCTTTGCCGGTCGCGTAGGGCTGTTTAATAACCAGGCTGGCGATCGCTTACTGCAGCAGGCCGATCTGATCATCACCATCGGCTACAGCCCGGTGGAATACGAGCCGGCGATGTGGAATAGCGGCAGCGCCATTTTGGTCCACATTGACGTGCTGCCTGCCGACACCGATAACCGTTATCTGCCCGATGCCGAACTGGTCGGGGACATTGCGCAGACGGTGCGCAAGATCGCCGACCGGGTCACCAGCCCGCTGCAGCTGAGCGAGGCGAGCGCCGCGGTGCTCAACGATCGCCAACAACAGCGTCAACTGCTCGCGCTGCAAGGGGCAAGCCTGGACCAGTTTGCCCTGCATCCGCTGCGCATTGTGCGCGCCATGCAGGATATCGTGAACAGCGATGTGAGCCTGACGGTGGACATGGGCAGCTTCCATATCTGGATAGCCCGCTATCTGTATAGCTTCCGGGCACGACAAATCATGATCTCCAACGGGCAACAGACCATGGGCGTCGCGCTGCCGTGGGCCATTGGCGCCTGGCTGGTGGATCCCACGCGCAAAGTGGTGTCGGTGTCCGGAGATGGTGGCTTCTTGCAATCCAGCATGGAGCTGGAGACCGCCGTCCGGCTTGGGGCCAATATTTTGCACATTATCTGGGTTGATAACGCCTACAACATGGTGGCGATTCAGGAAGAGAAAAAATACCAGCGCGTCTCCGGCGTCCAATTTGGCCCGGTGGACTTCAAGGCCTATGCCGAAGCGTTTGGTGCGGCGGGCTTTGCCGTCAACAGCGCCGCGGAGCTGGAGCCGACGCTGCGTCGCGCCATGGATGTTAACGGCCCGGCGGTGGTCGCGGTGCCGGTTGATTACCGCGATAACCCGCTTCTGATGAGCCAGCTTCATTTAAGCCAGATCCTGTAATTTCACGTCGTTAAGGAGAATAACATGCAAAACAGAGTCGCTTTTGTCACCGGCGCCGGACAAGGTATTGGCGCGGCGATTGCGCTTCGCCTCGCGCAGGACGGCTTTGCCGTGGCGGTTGCCGATTATAATGCGGAGACCGCACAGCAGATCGCAGACCGCATCATCACGGCGGGCGGAAAGGCGGTGGCGCTGCAGGTGGATGTGGCGCAGCGCGATCGCGTGTTCGACGCCGTAGAGCGGGCGCGCCAGGCGCTGGGTGGCTTCGACGTCATCGTCAATAACGCGGGGATCGCGCCGTCGACGCCCATCGAGGCCATCACCGAAGAGACCGTCGATAAGGTCTATAACGTCAACGTCAAAGGCGTGATCTGGGGCATGCAGGCCGCTATCCGCGCGTTTGCCGCTGAACAGCACGGCGGCAAGATCATCAACGCCTGCTCGCAGGCGGGACACGTGGGCAACCCTGAACTGGCGGTCTACAGCTCCAGCAAATTCGCGGTGCGTGGGCTAACGCAAACGGCAGCGCGCGATCTGGCGGCGCAGGGTATCACAGTGAACGCCTTTTGCCCCGGTATTGTGAACACGCCGATGTGGCAGGCTATCGATCGGGAGATTTCGGCGGCGGCGGGGAAACCCGCAGGCTATGGCACCCAGGNGTTTGCCGAACGCATCACGCTGGGTCGGTTATCAGAGCCGGAAGANGTTGCTGCCTGNGTTTCATTCCTCGCGGGGCCGGATTCGAACTACATGACCGGCCAGTCGCTGCTGATTGATGGCGGGATGGTCTTTAATTAAGTGACGCGGGTGTTAGGCCTTTCTCCCCGCCATCGTCTTTGGCGACGGCGGGGAGAACAGACGCGGCAACCGCGTCAGACGCTTATTGCGGCAGTGCGTAGACCACCACCTGATCGCCTACCTGATCCTTCAGAATGGTATTGCCGCCGGCCACAAAGGCGACGTATTGACGGCCTTTGTACTCATACACTGAGGGGTTAGCCACGGCCGGCGCTTCAACCTGATCCGACCATAGCTCTTCGCCATTGGCCAACGAATAGGCGCGCACTTTGGCGTCCATTGATGCGCCAATGAAGATCACGCCACCGGCTGTGACCGCCGGGCCGCCAATGGTCGGCGATCCCCAGCTCTCCGGCATAAAGAAGCCGTACTGCTGCGACGCACCCACCGGACGACGCCACTTGACGTCACCGGTGTGCATGTCCAACGCCACAATCTCCCCAAACGGCGGCTGCCAGCACGGCATGCCAAGCCAGTTATTGGCCACATTCAGCCGCAGACCGTAAGGCGCGCCCTCCTGTGGGGCAAAGCCGCTTTCGTTACCCGCGTTTTTATCTGCCTTATCGTAATCTTCACGGCTGTAGAGCTTCACGTACTGAACAATGTGCGACGTATTGACCACGGCAACTTGACTCTGCGGGTCAAACGCCACGCCGCCCCACTGTACGCCGCCGGCGCTGTCGGGATAGGTCAACGCCCCTTCGCCTTGCGTGGTAGGGGGCGTGTACATGCCGTCATAGCGCAGCTTGTCCCACAGGCGCGAACACTGTCCGGCTCCCACGATATCGGCCAGTGTCCAGATGGCCGGCTTTTTAGACTGATCCAGCAGCGGTGCGGGCTTGGTTGGGAACGGCTGGGTAGGCGAAAGCTTTTCACCCTGTACCGAACCATCGCCCTGCGGCACCGGTCGCTCCTCAATCGGCCATACATCCTCGCCGGTGAGGCGATTGACCACAAACAGGAAGCCTTGCTTGGTCGCCTGAATCAGCGCCGGGATCGGCTTGCCGTTAACGGTGATATCCATCAGCGTGGGCGCGGAGTTGATATCGTAATCCCATACGTCATGGTGCACCCACTGGCGCGACCACACTACCTTGCCGGTGTTGATGTCCAGCGCGGTGGTTGAGGTTGCCAGCGGGATAGGCGCGGTGCGGTTACCGCCCCAATAGTTAGGCGACGGTGAGGAAACTGGCAGATACACCAGGCCGTTTGCTTCGTCTGCTGACATATGCGTCCAGACGTTGGCCGTACCGGTACGCGCGCGAATATCGGCGGGCAGAGCCTCGAATGTCCATTCACGTTCCCCGGTTTTGGCGTTAATCGCAAACACCGTGCCTGGAGGCGCTTCGGCGTAGGCCCAGTCTTTGCCTGCCCAGCCGATCAGCAGATGGTCGCCGACGACGGTAGGCGGCTGCAGCAGTGAAAGCGGGTATTTGGCATTCACGGTGTTCCATTGATCAACATTCAGCACACCGCGATCCGCGAATTGTTCACACGGTTTGCCGGAATCGGCATCAAGTGCGTAAAGTTTGGCATCCACCGTGCCCATATAGACGATTTTCTGACAGGCTTCGCCAGCCACCGGATGCTTAGCCTGCCAGTAGGAAACGCCGCGGTTTTTCAGCACCGGCTGCGTCAGTGCCTTGCGCGGTGATTTTGTGTCGTAGTGCCACTTCTCTTTGCCGGTGCCGGGATCGAGCGCAATCAGCCGATCGAAAGGTGTTCCAATATAAATCGTCTCATTGGCAAAAATAGGCGTAGCCGACCAGACGGTCGCGGGCGTGTCGCCTTTGCCATCTGAAACGTCGCCGGTGTGAAACTCCCACACTTTTTTTAGCTTGCCGACGTTCTCTGCGGTGATCTGCTTCAGGGGGCTGTATTTTTGTGCGTTGAGCTGACCGTGAAAGCTGTCCCAGGTGGCGCTCTGCGGCACCAAGGGTGAGCCAGGAAGCACGGCAGAGGCAGCGCCTTGCCCCGTATCGCCAGACGTCGCTTCATCCGTGGTGTGGGTGGTGCCCGGTGATTGTTGGTCGGCGGCATCCACATTAAGCTTCTCTTGGGTGCCCTGCGACGCTTCAGTCGCGTTATCCTGAGCCTGTAACGTAAGCGGCGTCATCAGTAGCGCCAGAACGGTCATACTGCATTTTAGCAGCGGTGTTATGTGAATGTGTGACACGAGCGGCTCCTCAGACTCTAACGTAGCGTGTTGATTGCGTGGCACCGCGGCTGAGGAGAATTAACCCCACTAAACCGAGCACCATCGCAGCGGTAATAACGGCTTGATGCAGTAGCAGGGCCGCAAATCCGATACCGATCAGCACAAAAAGCGTGACGATAATCCAGAACCGGCGCGCGCCACGGTGCACGGTGTGACGCACCAGAAACGTCAGTAGCGCCAAGACGACGCTGGCGATGGCAACGCCCAGCGCGCCGAGGGTACCGGTTACGCCGGTTAACGGTGTTAGCCAGGCATAGAGCGCGAGCCCAGCACTCGCGAGTGACGCCAGCAGCAGCAGCAGGCTGCCCAGGCGAGAAGCTGAAGTGTGCAACATACTGAATAAACGCCGTAGAGAGCGGCAATCATGCGCGCGCGTTGAGCGCGCAGAAGCACGTTTGCCGTGTTCAACGCGAAAACGCCGTGAAGTATCGATAAGACGCATGCAATCGCTTTTCAGCGACGGGCCGCGTGAAGCCTGGGCTGCCAGATGGCGCATGGCGGGCAGCCAAAGCGAGGCGCCGCAAGGGAAAAATGTCCTATAGGCGCTGTCATAACCTTAGACCATGCGCATAATTGATGTATGATTTCCGGCTGCCTGCCCTCATAACCGAAACTTATGCGAAAAATTACGCCGCGCGCCCGCGGCCTCACGCTGTTCAAGAGCCCTTTGGGCAAGAGCATGGCTCTGTTTTTACTGCTCACCAGCCTGTTTGTGATTGCCATAAATGGTTGGGCGCTCTGGAACGCGTGGCAACAAACCATCAGCGAGAAAAAGGATGATGCACGCAACCTTTCGGTCTCGTTAGCCAAGCAGGCAGAAGATGCCTTTTTGCAGGTGGATATCACCCTGGCTGACGCCGTTCGACAGCTGCGTCAGCGCGGAAATGACTATGCGGCCACGCCCGCATTTCTGCACCAGCTGAAAGAGCAGCAAAGCAAGCTGCCGCAGCTGCACGGTTTGTTTGTTTACGACACGCAGGGGCATTGGATCGCGTCATCAGGCAACTTTGTTCCCACCAATGCCAGTAACGCCGATCGCGACTATTTCATTTGGCATCGTCTGCATAACGACACCAACCTTCTGATCAGCCGAGTGATACGTAGCCGTTCAACGGGCGATCTGGTGATCCCGGTGTCGGTGCGGCTTAACGATGCGGCAGGGAATTTTGCCGGTGTGGCGCTGGCCACCGTGCGCGTGGACTATTTTCGCCAGTATTACAGCTATTTTGCGTTGGGCAATAAAGACACGCTGGGGCTCATTCTGGCGGATGCCAGTGCGCTTTACGTGCGGCCCTTCCCGGATGCGTACATCGGGAGGGTACTCTCCGCCAGTCCGCTGTTTAAAACGGAGCTCAAGGCATCGTCCAGCGGCAACGCCATGTGGCGATCCACGCTTGACGGCGTGGTGCGGGTATTTGGCTTCACCCGTCTGGAACGTTATCCACTGATTGTTACCGCTGGCTACGATCTCGATACCATTCGCATGCACTGGATGGCCAGCAACCTGATTAACGTACTGTTGAACCTGGCACTACTATTTGCCATCACCGGCATGGGAATTATGGTGTTGCGCCAGGTGGGCACCAACGCCAAGAGTCAGATTGAGCTGACCTTCGTGCGTGATGAGCTTACCAGTATCAACCACACCCTGCAGTCGCTGGCGCTGGTCGACGGCCTGACGGGCCTCGCAAACCGCCGCCAGTTTGACGCGCTGCTGGAACAGGCGCTATTGCGATCGCACAAAAGCGGTGACCCGCTGGCGCTGGTGATGATTGATGTCGATCATTTCCGACTCTACAACGAGACTTACGGCCATGTTGCCGCCGATGAGTGCCTGCAAGATATCGCTCATGCGTTAAAAGAGAGCGTTCACTACCAGGGAGATGTGGTGGCGCGCTACGGCGGGGAAGCCTTTGCCCTCATCATGCCCAATACGGATCGAACGGAAGCCATGATTGTGGCCGAGCGTGCGGTCATTGCGGTGCGTGAGTTGGGTATCGCGCATGAGACATCCGGCCTACCTGCGGGCGTTATCACCATCAGCGCAGGATGCAGCGCGCTGTTTGCTGAAGGTCGCGAGACGGATGCGGAGACGCTGATCAAAGCCGCTCAGCGGGCACTCCAGCAGGCGAAGCGCAGTGGTCGCGATCGCGCCTGTGAAGCGACCTGAAGTATCATCATGTTGCGTGACATAGTCCTTAAAACGACCCACTGAATTCTCTGGCATTTAATGATAATGGCAATTATTCTTATTCGCCTTGCAGGGGTTCTTTTGCTCACTTAGGGGAATAAAATGGGTCGCAACCTGATGAAAGGTGTCCTGTTATTAGGCTGTCTCTTGACCAGCGGAGCCGTCTTCGCTGAGGTTATTACGCTCAATGATGCGGCTGGGCGTGACGTGAAGGTTGATGTTCCGGTTAAACGCGCGGTGCTGGGCTTCTATTTCGAAGATTACATGGCGGTAGGCGGTGAAAAGGCCTATGACCATGTGGTCGGTATTTCACGTGAAGCCTGGCGCGGCAAGGTGCCGGCAAACTGGAATATGTACGTTAATCATCGCCCTTCTCTGGCGGATATTCCGGATATCGGCGAGGTCGACCTGCACAATGTCTCTATTGAGAAGCTGATTAGCCTGAAGCCAGATGTGGTGATCCTCGCTAACTGGCAATATATTGCGCTGAAAGCCGAAGTGGCCGAACTGGAAAAAATTCATATTCCGGTGGTGGTGGTGGATTACAATGCCCAGACGGTCGCACAGCATGTCAAATCAACCCATATTTTTGGCCAGCTGACCGGTAATAATGCCCGTGCAAATGAACTGGCTGACTTTTATCAATCCAGCATCGCCGACGTGCAAAAACGCGTCAATGCAGCGCACCAAGCCAAGCCCAAAGTCTATTTTGAATTTGGCAATCGCGGGCCCGGTGAGTACTCCTTTACCTACGGCAAAAATATGTGGGGGGCCATGCTCGATCTGGCCGGGGGAGATAATATTGCTGCCCCCTATATTGAGTGGTGGGGAAAATTGAATCCGGAGAAAGTGCTGGCATCCAGCCCCGACGTGCTGTTCTTCTCAGGAAGAGAAGATAATGCCATCGCCTCTGCGCTGCCGATGGGCGTTGGTGTAAAAAAAGCGGATGCGGAAGCTAAACTCGCAGCATTTACTCAACGGCCAGGCTGGAGCGATTTCCCCGCGGTAAAAAATCACCGCGTATTTGCTGTTTACCAAGGCGCTTCACGTACCTTATCGGATTTTGCCATGGTGCAGTTTATTGCGAAGTCGCTTTATCCGGCCCAATTTGCCGATGTTGATCCGGTAAAAAATTACCTCGATTACTACAGGAAATATTTACCGGTTGTCCCGAACGGGACATTCGCTATTTCGCTCCAATCAGAACAATAACGGGGCGGGCATTGCCGAAAGAAATAACCGGCAATGCCCTGCTCGTTGTTGAGAGTATCGTCATTTTATGTCGCCCGTAATCGGGCAGCATGCGATTGTTAAGTGCGCAACGTCGCCATTCAGTCTCGTCAAATGTCTAATTTATTCTTATCTTATGTCGTCTCCATAACGGGGGTGCACAAGGGTAAAAGACTATTTAACCTGGCCCGTTTCTGGCTGCCACGACAGGCGCTATGTTCCCGCGATAAAAATCCCTTAAAAACTGCGCGCCTCACGCTTTATTATTGAATAGCGATGTGATGTACTGTATTTCAGTGAGATTAATCATCACTCCGCTCACCATGAAAACCGTTTTTAATTTGTATAAAAATTTATCTTTAGCGTTCTGCGACAACCTTTTCAGGAGAAGTTAATGAGTGATTCACTTAAAGCATTAAATAATATTCGCACACTGCGTGCGCAGGCGCGTGAAGTTCAGCTGGCTGAGCTGGAAGAAATGCTGGAAAAATTCTCCGTCATTGTTTCTGAACGCCGTGAAGAAGTGAACGCCAGCGAAGCCGCGGTGCGTGAAAAAGAAGAAAAATTGGCCAAATACCGGGAGCTGTTGATGCAGGACGGTATTGATCCGAATGAACTGCTGGGTGCACTGCAAAGCAGCGGTAAAGCGCGCGCAAAGCGCGCGCCGCGTCCGGCAAAATACAAATATGTCGAAGAGGGGCAGGAAAAACAGTGGACCGGTCAGGGTCGCACACCGGCGGTAATTAAAGCTGCGCTCGACGGCGGTAAATCGCTTGATGATTTCCTGATCTAACCTTTCGCATACGGTTAACGCGGTGCCCGGAATATCGGCGCCGCGTTTTATATTACGCAACATCCCTGCTGTTCTCCGCTTTTTCCCTACTCCTCCTCGCCGTACTCTGTGCGTAAAATTTAGTTGCGTATTATTCGGTTATAAATGCGCTCATCCACGCTATGCTGCACGCCCCACTCTTTATGATGCGATTACGTTGAAAGGATCCTGATGTCACGCGTGAACAACAAATCCACTCCTCTGCAGCGCCAGATGGCGGGACGCTTTCTGCTTATGCAGTCTCTTTTTCGCCGAGACTCTACGCCCGTTACGCTGTTGCTGATGGCGGCAATGGTCGGGTTGATCACCGGTGTGGTCGGCGTTGCCTTTGATCGCGCCGTTAACGCGGTGAGTCAGATGCGCAGCAGCGTGGTCGATCGCGTCGGTGAATCCCTGCTTCTTCACGCGGTGACCGCGTTTGCCGCTGCTGCGGTGCTGGGGGCTATTGGTTACTTTCTGGTGCGTCGTTTTGCGCCTGAGGCGGGCGGTTCTGGCATTCCGGAAATCGAAGGCGCGCTGGAGGGGCTAAGGCCGGTCCGCTGGTGGCGCGTGTTACCGGTGAAGTTTTTCGGCGGCATGGGCGCGCTGGGATCCGGCATGGTGTTGGGGCGTGAAGGGCCGACGGTGCAACTTGGCGGAAATATTGGCGGAATGTGTGCCGATATGCTGCGCGTACGGAGTGCTGAATCACGGCATACGCTGCTGGCCGCTGGTGCGGCGGCCGGATTGTCTGCGGCCTTTAACGCACCGCTGGCGGGGATCCTGTTTATCATCGAGGAAATGCGTCCGCAGTTTCGCTATAACCCTATCTCGATCAAAGCGGTGTTTGTGGGCGTCATTGTCTCCAGTGTGGTATTTCGCCTGTGCAACGGCGATGAGGCGATTATCCATATTGGCCAGCTTCGCAACGCGCCGACCGTCACGCTGTGGCTCTATTTACTGCTGGGCGCGCTCTTTGGTGCTATTGGGGTGGCGTTTAATCGCCTGATTTTCCTGATGCAGGACCAGTTTATGCAGCTGCATAAGGGGCGGTTGGGCCGCTGGGTTCTCTGGGGCAGCATACTGGCGGGGATGTGCGGTTTGCTGGGTACCGTGGTGCCGCACGCGGTCAGCGGGGGGATCGCGTTGATCCCTGATTTTGCCTCTGGGCAGTATGGCGTGCAGACATTATTCCTGCTTTTTGCCTTACGGATGCTGGTGACAGTGTGCTGTTTCTCATCGGGCGCACCGGGCGGCATTTTCGCGCCGATGTTGACGTTGGGAACGCTATTAGGCACGTGCTACGGGCAATTGTGTTATAGCTGGTTTCCGGATTGGCAGCTGGATCCGGCGACCTTCGCCGTGGCGGGAATGGGGGCGCTGTTTGCGGCCTCGGTGAGGGCACCGTTGACCGGTATTGTACTGGTGCTGGAGATGACCGATAACTATCAGCTGATTTTACCGATGATCAATACCTGTTTGGGTGCCACACTCACTGCCCAGTTCTTTGGCGGTAAACCGCTTTATTCGGCCCTGCTGGCGCGCACGTTGGCAAAACAGGGGCTACCTGAGCGGGTATTGCCTGACGCACGTTAATGTCTAATTCAGTGGCAGTGCCGCACTGTCAGGCGCGCCCGGCGTATCGTCATCCGGGCGCAGTACATTATTACCTCACGGCATCGTGCAGAATGTTAACCCGCGGTCGCATTGTTGTCCGTGGGCTTCACTCTGCGGCTCACTTTACCGCCTTTGCGGCCCGCTTCGATCGCCCGTTCGGGATTGTTACGAAAATTTCCACCGCTTATCGTGCCGCCTTTACGGCCGGCTTCACGCGCACGTTCTGGGTTTTCTGCAAAATTTCCCGCGCCACCTCGACGATTGCTCATTTCTCTCTCCTCGCGTTGAAGTTAATAGATTAAAACGCTTACAGCGCTAAATGTTGTACAGAATTACGGCTTTATCCACCGCCAAGATGGCCATCGATTTTCCACAAATGCACGAACGGTCCGGTATTAAGGGAAAATAACAGAATATTTATCTTTATAAAGCAATGACAATAGAATTATATTTGTACATATTTTTTCACCTTGTACATGTTTAATTAAGTTAAGAATTAAGAGTATTCCTGGTAAATAACGGGCGAATACTGTCTTAAACAAGAGAGGAGTTTTACCGTGCGGGAAATGTCAGGCGGGATATTACGGCTGCGCTTAACAGCTTAATAAACGCAGCGGTAATATATTCAGTTGCAGTCTATTTTCAGTGCTGTACCGCACGGCTATTTAACTGTTTCGAAGAAATCACTTGGCAATTGGCCCGGCGCTGCATTGATCACGTCATCATTATTGGCGCCCCGATTTGTCATGTGCGTTATTTCAGCAAACTCTGAAATAATGATGTAGGGATAAGCCGGTCCTTCGTCGCGAAAGCGGTGCATATCTTCGATAAAGTCATTTTGATAGCAAATGGTTTTTTCTGGATGCTGCCCTTTTCCAGCTATCCATTGTGGAAAGAAAATCGTGCCATGCAAATGTCGTTGACCAATATCAAACGTCAGGCTGACACATGTGCCGGTTGGCTCATGCCAGTCAGCGCGAAAAATACCTGACGCGAATTGTACGGCATGCATTTTTTGATGGGTTACCCAGCGCCCACCGACTAAGCCTTGATGAATACGGTAATCACAAGTGGTTTCATTGCGTGCATACCATTCATATTTCCATCCGTTTGCATAGGTGTAGATAAAATGCATACCGACGAAAGAGGTGAGATCCTGGGTTTGCGCGACATAATCACTGTCTGACATGGTTAATATCCCCATCGAAGAGAGGTGAGAAATTACGCACGCGGTCGTTCATACCGAGCCGCGCAAGTAAGCGGGCTGCCGTTACGTTTTGGCACCAGAAAGTATAGCAATTCACCGCGGGAACCCGTTTCGCAGACGGAGTAGATTGGCTTTGGAAAGAGAGGTTATCAAGGACAGGCGGGACGTTTGTCGCTCGCCCTGAGCTAAAAAGCGGGCTCAGGGCGAGCGAGCATTACTGCTGTTGCTGCTGCTTACTGTTTTGCTCTTTTTGTTTTTTGTTCGCCATGTGATGTCCCACCGCACAGCCTGCGGCTGCACCCGCCACGCCGTGATGTGCCATATGGCCCGCGACACCGCCCACCACCGCACCTTTCAGGCACCCTTTTGCTTCAACCTGNGCGCTCATGACCAGCAGCACGGTTGCTGCGGCTACAACAACGGGAAATTTAAACATTGTGTTCGCTTCCTTAAGCGGAGTGAGATTGAGCTGAGCGTAGCAAATAATGGTGCCTCTGAAAGGACGGAGGCATAAATGCAAATGCTTAGTAACGGCGTGTTACGGTTTATCGCGTCATCAGTCACGTATTCCTCCTGGAGCGGTTTGTTGTGAGGGGGTCGTGAAGAGGGCGGTGTTGAGCACAGATACAGGTATAAGGCTGTTAGTTACAACAAGCTATTGCAAGGTGTTGTAAAACCTCCATGCCATTCTGCACAATCCAGCCCCCCTCCCCCCAAACGCGTGTAGGAATAAACAGCATTGCCCCTTGTGAAAAGCCGCCGCCGCCCGGCCCGTTAGGGCCGGAGGAGGTTGGTTTATATTTACAGGATGCTGTAACTACTAAAACTTACTTTACTCAATGCAATTTTGCCCTTGTGCCTATTTAACATCGGCGCTGCATCGGAGTTTACCCCTCGCTCTTCAGGACAAAGCGGCGAAGGTGAGACCAGCTTCGCGTTATTCTTTAATTAAAGAAACTAAACAAAATGACGATATTACTGAAGATACCATTCGTTGTGAAAAGGAAGTGAAACATGAATGCTCTGGACGCCAACGGCACGCTTGACGCGTCATCCGTCAGCTTATTGAAATATCCGGGTTATACGCATCCGGAAGCCGCCCCAATTAAGATTGATCTCAATCAACTCCCGCCAGCAGCAGCTTCTTCAGGCAGTGAAATCAGCCAAGAAGCGCGCGACAAAGCCCTCAAGGAAGTGGCGAATACCAAGAGTCAGATGATACAGGCGCAAGCCAGCCATTCTTTGTTAATCAACGATCCGCAGATTGGCGAACTGGTCAAAGCCTTGGAAGATTCCACCCCGATCGGTATCAATGATATGGCGGGATTGATCAGTACTGCACTCACCGCACCTGCCGGCAGCGGCACGGCTAACACGCTCTCTCAGGATCTGGCGCTAAGCAAAGCAAAATTGAACTATCTGGTCACCAAGTTTATCCCTCCCGCGCAGCAGGATGCGGCAGGCGCGTTAGTAGATCGCTACGTCGAGCAGAAAGCGCAGGGACAGGATGACGTCTATATTGCGCTAAAAAAAACGCAGCTTGATATCGATAAGCAAACCGGGAACGGCGAACAAGCCCAAACCCAGCAGGCGCTCGATGCGCTGCAGCAGGGTCAGGCCGCCCTGCAGACACAGCGCAATGCCATGCTGCACCTTGTCGATGACACGACCGACAGTGCCGCCTGGTTTACCGCGCTGCGCCAGACCCTGCCCGCCTCATCCAGTGATTATGATCCCGGCCACCGCATTGAGTTAGCCCACATTGATAGCCTGCAGGCACAGTGGGAGGCGTTTACCGCGGGCGTGGCTCGCTTTACTGCCATGCACACATAAAGGGGAGCGAGCGTCCGCACCGGCTTTTTCAAGGTGTGACACATAACGCGTTCGGTAACAGATCGCTTATCAGATTTAAGCATCTCTGACCGGGGCTTACAGTAGATTCTGCACCATAGCGCCTGTCTGATAGCCCAGGAGAGAGACGATGCGTTCCACCTACCGTATTGCCCTGTTCTTTTTGTTTATAACCTTTGGATCGATGGCGAAAGCGCATATACCTGACACGTTGCCTGCTGCTGGCCACCGCGTGGGTTTTAATACCCACAGTGGCTTGGCCGACACGGCAGAAACGCCAGAAGAGCATATTCGTGAAGAGGATCATTTTCATCACTGGAAAGCGCGTTAAAACGTTTGTGATGGCAAACAGAAAGAAACCGTGCGGGATGGGTCATGGCTGCCTTTCACCTTCCAGTGCCCGCTACGACAAACGACAAACGACAAAAAATGTCGGAAACTAACCTCTCAAAAGCCCGCAGCAGAAAATTATCGCCCGATAACACAAATTAGGCCCTACTTTCTGCGTTACGCAGAGTTAATAATGCATGACAAAGCACAATACGAGAACGTGTTGTGCGAAACTCGCGCGACTCCACGCAGATATTATTTAATTAATTTGCTGAATTCGTCATTTCGCAGGTGGATCACCATTAGGAATGTATTACGTCTACACAGAGATGCAAATAAAGCGCACCTTTACCTCCTGCATGAATTATGTCAGCAATAAGTCATAACGTTTAAGCTAATCAAGGCGTTATTATTACTGTTGCAGTTAACCTCTTTGAATAAGCGGACCGTTAACGCGGCACTGCACGTTGCTCCCTACGGGTTACGTGCAGGGTATTTCTGCACCAAAGCGAAATTAAATAAAAATCGCGTAAATAAAACGTTTTCATAATCGAAAAATCAATGCCCTCTGCTTACAGCCTGTTATACTCCATCCAAAAGACCTCTTTTGCTTTCTTTTATTCGCAGCAAGTTAATTTCGTTACGGCTGACACATTTTATTTTTTTATCTTCGTTTCGCTTCGGAACCAGGCCGTAGCAGGGGTCATTTATGCTCATTAATCTTGACGGCGACAGCGATCGCCGCGCGCGCGCACTCGCTGCACTGCGAAATCCGGACGCCAGCCGCGACGAGGTGCTGCAGAAGTTTGTCAGACTCGCCAGCCAGGCGCTGGGGATTCCGGGTAGTTTTATTTCTGTCTTGGATGACCATCATCAGTACATTCAAGCGGCCCATAATTTTTCCCTGAAGCACTCTCCGCGTGAGCTGTCACTTTGCCGCCATGTGGTAGACAGCGACAATATTGTCGTGGTGAATGATACCCTGCTTGATGCGCGGTTTTCGTCACATCCGCTGATTATCGGTGCGCCCTTTATTCGCTTCTATGTCGGCGTGCCGCTTAAAAACGCGGAGGGCATTGTGCTGGGGACGTTGTGCGTCACCGATACCTCGGCCCACTCTTTCAGTAATGAACAACGGGATATGCTAAAGCGCTTAGCCGCGCTGGTGATGTCTTTTCTTCAGGCCTGGCACTCTGCGGGGTTTATTGATTCCCTCACCGGACTGCCCAATCGGCAAAGACTTATTCGCGATCTGCAACTGCTGGCGGCTTCAGAACACCCCCTGACGCGGCGGCTGGTGATCATCGACTGCGTTTCTCTGCCGCGGGCCATCGACCTCACGCGATCTATGGGGATCGCGTCCGTGGAAAACTTGCTGAAAGATGTGGCGACCCTGCTGCCGCTGCGTCTGAGAGCGTGCGTTGGCGAGATTTTCTATACGTTAACGACCGGCCGCTTTGCCGTGCTTACCCGATCCGACAGTCTTCTGAACGCCAGCTGGGTCGCAGACAAGCTGGCGGGGATCAGTGCCGACATTGGCGAAGGCATGCAGATGGCCCTCTCCACGCACGCCGGAGAAATCACTTTTACCCCCGGACAAACCGCTGCACAGGACGCGCTGCGTCTTGCCATTAATACGCTCCACGAAGCCGTGAGCCGCGACGTGCCCTCGCTGCGCTTCGCGGATATCGAGGCGACACAGCGCACGTTCAGCGGTACGCGGTTGGCTGGCACCAGCGGCCTGAGTTTGGTTTATCAACCCCGAATGTGCCTGCGCAGCGGCAAGCCGGTGGGCTTGGACGCGCTGGTGCGCTGGCAAGATCCCGCGCGCGGCGAGCATGCAGCGGGTTTCTTTCTTCCCCTCACCGAACAAACCGAACGTCAGCACGCTCTGACGCCCTGGCTCATAGATGAGGTCATGGCGCGCTTAAAGCGGCTGCGCAACACCTGTATCCAGCTGCCTATCACGCTCACGCTGAGTAGCGCTGTTTTTGCCCAGCCCGGCTTCGCAGAGACGCTGTCAGAGAAAATGCACCGCACCAAGATCCCGACGGCGCTGCTGGGCATTGCCTGCTCTGAACCTGAGCGTCTTATTGAAAGCCATGAAGCATTAGAAGGTCTCGAAGCGCTTAAACGACACGGTTTTACCGTGTCACTCGACGATGTAGGCTCTGCGCAGAGCACCGTTTATAACCTGCACCGCATGCCTTCTGAGGCAATTAAGCTCGATCGTACGCTGTTCAACGATATGTCCATGGACACGGCGTCGCGCATTATTGCCTCCGGCATTCTTTCTCTGCTTAAAGAGCGTGATTACACCATGCTACCGGAAAGCACAGAGGAGAGCGAAACGGCAGAGGCGTTGACCCCGTTTAGCGATGAACGGGTAAAAGCCAGCTTTCACGCACGGCCACTGCCTGAACATGAGTTGGATGAGTGGTTGTCGTGGAAACTGCGCGGCCAGTGTTAATCGGCTTGCGCTGCTGAATCGATAAATAAGAGTGAACTTTATTTGCCCGCATGTAATGCTAAGTCGATACGGCATCAACTGTCTGATGCCGGGTGGTCAGGTTCTCAGGGAGGAACGGCATGTTGCAGTCGGCTTACTATTATTTATGCCCCGATAGCGAAACGAGCGGAGAATTGCACAAGCAGGGATGTTTTATGCTGAGCGAAAGGCGAGAGCGTATTTTCTTGGGCTCTGTTTATACGCGTTACCAGGCGGTGAGTTTGGCAAGAAAGCACCGCGTAGCCGTCTATGTGTGCCCACACTGTTTGGATTGACGTCTCTGACTGCGAAGGATGGCTCTGCGCGCAGCACACCGACGCAGCGACACAGGAAAGCGGCGTAAAAAACAAACAGGCGGTGCCGACAGAAGAACAATTCTGTCGGCAGCTTCGCTTATCGCCCTTTACGGCTTGAGAATGACTTTGGTCCAGCCTTCATCGCGATCATCGAAATGTTTGTAGGCGTCAGGGGCTTCAGCAAGTGATAGGCGGTGAGAGATGATGTCGCCCGGTTTCGCTTTCCCCTGATGAATGAGGCGCGCCAACTGCCGGTTATAAGCTTTGACGTTCGCCTGCCCAGTACGGATCGTCTGGCCTTTAAACCAGAAACTGCCGAAATCAAACGGCATCTTACCCGCTTTGGCCAAGTCGGTGGCCGCGCCCGGATCCTGCGGAACAAAAACCCCTACTACACCAATACCGCCCGTGGCTTTTGTCGAAGCAACCAGACTGTTCATGGTGGCCGAGTTATCTTCATGGCCGTGTTTGTTACAGCACTGGTAGCCCACACATTCACAGCCGCAATCGGTGCCGCGCCCGTCTGTGAGATCAAGGATCCGTTGCACGGCCTCATCGCCGGTGGCTTGTATGGCCGTAGCGCCCAGTTTCTCTGCCAGCGCCAGACGATCTTTGTGCGTATCGACCACAAAGACCTGCGACGCCCCTTTAATGATCGCGGAGTGCGCCGCCATCAGCCCCACCGGTCCCGCGCCGTAAATGGCCACGCTCTCGCCGGGCTTTAATCCAGCAAGCTCTGTGGCATGCCAGCCGGTAGGGAAAATATCAGACAGCATCACATAATCATCTTCTTTTTCCACCGCATCGGGCGGCAGCACCAGACAGTTAAAATCGGCAAAGGGCACCCGCAGCAGTTCCGCCTGACCCCCTTCCCAGCTGCCCATTTCTGCGAATCCATACGCCGCCCCCGCGGTGCCCGGGTTAGTGGTGAGACAGAAACCCGTTAATCCTTTTTCACAGTTCTCGCAAAAGCCGCATCCCACGTTGAACGGCAGACAAACATAGTCACCCACCTTGATACGTTCGACGCCCGAACCGACTTCCACGACTTGCCCCAGATTTTCATGTCCCAGAATACGCCCCTGCTCAAAGCTGGTGCGGCCCTCATACATATGCAAATCCGAACCGCAAATGTTCGTGGTGGTAATGCGCACCAGAACATCCGTGGGCCGGACAATTTTTGCATCCGGCACGTCTTGCACTTTGACATCATAAGGGCCGTTGTAGATAACTGCTTTCATGTCTCTCTCCTGCTTGCGTCCGAAAAACCATGGCTGTCCGAACCAGTGGGTGTTGCCTAAGCGTAGTTGCCATGGGCGAAAGCGCGATCGGCCTCAGAAGGATCGGGAATGTTCTTACCGCCATTGAATCGGGTCAGCGGGTGGGACACGGGTAAGGAAATAGGTCGCTGCGGGTGGCCTGAAGCCGTTATATCCGGTTCGCAACGTGCCCATATTCCTTTTCAATAATGGATGAGCAGGGAGAGAGGGTGGCATAGTGGAGGGTGCGTTCAAGTACTTCACGGCCGATATACCCGCGCCGTACGACATGACACAAGCAAGGGAAAAGCCGTTTATGAACACCCCGTTATCTTTAGACGCACTGGGCCCACGTATCTGCATTATGGGCCCTTCCAACAGCGGCAAATCGACGCTGGCCAGTGCGATAGCGATGAAAATGTCCTTACCGCTTATCCATTTAGATCAGCTTTATCACTTGCCGGATACGCAGTGGCTTCCGCGGGATCCTTCTGCGTTTTATCGCTTACACGCTGAGGCGATAAAGCAAGAGAAATGGGTGATCGAGGGCAATTATACAAAATGCATACGTGAACGATTCGAACGCGCCACCGGATTAATTTTGTTGGATATCTCAACGCCGATCGCGTTGGTGCGCTATATCCGACGCTGTTATGCCTTAACGCCCCGTATTGGTGGCCTCCACAGCGGCAAAGATCCGGTCACCTGGGCGATGCTGAAATACATTACGCTGACCGCACCTAAAAATCGGCTGCGCCACCGAGCACTGTTTGATCAGACCTCCCTGCCTAAACTGCTGCTGACATCGCCCCGCGCGATGCGTGCCTGTTATGATCAGTGGGGACTCACGCCGTAGCGATTTTTTGTCACATTCAGGCCCGGTTGTCATCGAGGGTGAGAAGCCGCTTACGCATGTATACTGCATGGAATGCAAAGCGCTTGAGGGCGCGGATGCCCGCAGCAGATCTGCATATTTTTGCCGGAAAGTTTAGCATCAAGGCGACCTGAGCTCGAAGCGAGTCTATCAACTGGATGAGGTATACACGTGATGGGCTGACCACATTCGATAAAGGCAAGCAGGTCATCTGCGTCAGCGGTTAGGACCTTTATCACTCGCTCAGCCACCGGATCGCACAGCCTGATTTGCTTGAGCAAGATCCGGCACGCAGCTAACACGCGCGGGCCTTACACGCAATTTGACCGGCATTACACATTTAAAAATTAACGACCCGCCACACCAGACTAACAAGCCGGGGTTTCCGGATATGTTGTCAGAGCCAGCAAGTTACCTTGCCCAGTCTTCCAGGGCCAATCCCGGTACCCGCTCAAATTCCCGCGTGTTATTGGTCACCAGGATCGCCCCTGTAGCAATAGCATGCCCCGCGATTGCGGTGTCGTTCGGACCGATCGGTGTGCCAGCCAGCCGCAGCGCCACCCTAAGGTCAGTCGTGGCGTCGACCGCGTTTCAGTCCCAAGGGAGGATGGCATCGAAGCGAGCGCAAAATGCGTTAACCAGCTCAATGTGGCGCGGCGAGGCCTTCGGGCCGATGGCATCGAAGCGCATCTCTGAGTAAGTGATGGCTGAGACGACGATACGCTGAATCGGAGTCCAGGAATAAAATAGCCTGAGCAAATCTTGCAGGTTCAGCTCTCTCTGGTAAGAAAACATCTGAACCATTCAGTTTATTAAGAAGCGCGTCAATCATATCGAAATCCCATGCATCACGAATAATATCCGTAACAAAACTTCCCGCAATGCGGGGATTAACTTCAATAATATGAACGCTGTCAGATTCGGTAATGCAGTCAATATGAACAGGACCCCAGCAAAGATTCATTGTCGCTACGACGTGCTCATAAAGCGCAGCAATATTCCTGATGTCTTTCTCACTGAGGTCGGTTTACGAGGTGTATCTCCGCTCAATAAATAAATCACCGGTTTTTTTTCTTCTTCATAATGCCTGCAAACTGGCCATCGAATATTTCAACGCAGTATTCCGGGCCGTTTATAAAGCTCTCTATCACTATATCTCCGGAGGGTATAATTCAGGCAGGGCTTTATACATTTTCTTGAGGCATTCCATATAGTCTGAAACGTCAGTCGGGGTGTAACACTTGCTTATCCCTAACTCGCTGACCCTTCAACCGGCTTTACTACAACAGGAAGGGTAAAATGTTCAAACCGGGATTGATATAACTCATCGCCCGTATGAGGAATGAGCGCGGACAGATGACACTGGCTGTAAGCTGTAGGTAAGGCCGCCTGTGCGGCCTTTTCAAATCTCTTATGCGGGCTGGGCTGAGGCCTGAGGAATCATAAAGTATTCATTTTCAATTGCCCTGATCGTTTTCCAGTCCCTGTTCAGCTGTTCAAAATTTTCATGAAACAACCCGACCATGCCAATAGCTGTCTGCAGGCCCGTGGTGATCTGAAGCTGACCACCCGGTTTTACCCACCGCTTTACGCTTACAAATGAAGGCAGGCTTTCAATTCTATCCCAAGGGAAATTCTGTAACTGACGGCCGGAAACCGGAGAAACCAGCAGGACATGTCCGCAGTAGCCGCTGAATCCCGGGGCTTTCCCGATGCTGTCAATAAAGTGTGCATTGTTGACAAACGCGTTGACGGTAGCGGACACATGATTTTCCCCCGTCACCGCCGTCGTCAGTAAGGGATCGAGGCTTCCATGCAGACGGGAATTCAGCTCAACGATTACCGGCCCGTCGCCGGTTAGCATGACTTCCATATGGGACGGTCCGAATTTAAGGCCTACTGCATCCAGTACTTTTTTTGCGTAATCAATTAGCGCCAGGAATCTGGGCTGGGTATGATCAACCACCATCATTTTTTCAAGGCGCGGCGATTCCCGACGATCCCGATCCACTTCCCATACGCTGACAACCTTGTGGTGACCATCAAAAGAGACGATATCAACAATGTACTCCTGTCCTTGCGTGCACGACTGAACAAGAATTTCATTCTGATCTTCATCATAATAGGATTTTGAGTTAAGAATATTTTCCGCTGCTTCCCTCACCTGCGAAAGGGAGTGGCAGACTTTTACTCCACTTACGCCGGCACCGCGGGTAGGCTTCACCACAACCGGCAGGGTAAGGTGAGCTCGCGTCCATTCAACAATTTCGTCTGAGTGTTCTGACTGATACTGCTTCGGCGTGAGAAGCCCGCTACGGCGCAGGATTTCTATCTGCTCAAATTTATGGCGGCGTGCCTTTGCCAGATGGACGGGATTTTTGTATGGGACATCAAGCGCTTCGGCAAGCTCGGCCGCAAGCTCAATGCCGCTGCCCCCGCCCGGTAAAACCACGTCAATCTGCAGATCATTCAAGCTCTCTGCCAGCGCGCGGATGTCACCCTGGTAGACAAGACTGCGTATATAGTCAGTATGATTGATCTGTGCCTTCAGGCGTTCCGGCAGTGCCTCACGGCTCAAGACGTGAACACACTGAATCCCGTAGGAACGAAAGGCCGGCGCCAGATACGCGCTGGTTGATGCACCATCCACGATAACCACAGTACTTATTAATTTCATTTAGTTAATCTCCGGCTTAAAATTCTGCATCAGATTTCTGACGTAAACGAATGCCCTGCGCCTGCGGTTACTCAGGTGCTGCGGACCGTAACTGATGTGCATCAAGTGGTTTTTGATCTCTCCCTGCTCGGTAAATGACCAAGTTAACGGATCGCTTTCGAGGAAAAAGTTAACGCAGGCGTAAGCGTCAGGCAGAAAGCTCGCAGGAACCGTGACATCTTTCCCCTGGAGCTTATTCACAAGGTTCTCAACCATATCAAAGCCATAGGCATCCCTGACAATGTCGCAAATAAAGCTGCCTGCAATTCTGGGATTTAATTCAATAATACTGGTGAGACCATTGTGGACGATGCAGTCTATATGAACCGGGCCCCAGCCAAGCCCTGCAGCTTCAACGGCCCGGGCACCTGTCCCGATAAGGTTTCGAAGGGTCTGTTCATCAATATCCAGTTCTGACGTATAGCCGCGTTCCAGAAATTCAGTACCGTACCGTTTGGATTTGCGCATGGCCCCGACGTAATGACCGTCGAAATACTCCACGCAGTATTCTGTCCCGGGTAAATACTCTTCCAGCAGGACAGTATCGCTGGGGACCAGATCCGGTCGCTGCTCTTTCTGATTAACCAGATAGTCGAGATGGCTGATTACCTCAGAGTGCTGACTGCAAAGCTTCACGCCATTACTTGCTGTGCCTTCCGAGGGCTTTACAACTGCTGGCAGCTGCAGTTTGAGGAGTGCATTCTCTCTGGCCTTATGATCTGAAAGGCGGAATTCAGAATATCCGGACGTTGGGATGTTGTTATCAGTGAATATTTTTTTCTGCTGTAATTTTGATACCGCACGGGTAACGGCGAAGGCATCGGGTCCCGGAAGACCAAGTGCCGAATTTACCTGTGCGGCAACACACGCGTAAACATCATTAATCGTGGTAATTCTCAGCTCCTGTTCCGGCCTGAAGTATTCTTTTTTAATCCACCCGGAAATGATGCTGACATCTGCAGGCAAATATTTTATTTCAACTTCCGGAGGGAAAATCCCCTCCAGTCTGTCTTCAGGGTTGCTGACAATGGTGACGGCCATTCCTCTTTTCAGTGCGGTGCTGACCAGTGCCAGGCTTGTGCCTGTTTTCCGGGTGCCTATAATTACAAGCCTCATCATGCTCCCCTTTTCTAACGATATTTTTAAAGAAATAACGCGGCCAGGATGACTCCGGCCACCCGGAGTATCGCCGAGATATCAAAGGCAAGCCTTGCGCCAGCGGTCATGCCCTCAGCGGCACCGACTATCAGTGCGCCCAGCAGCGCGACGCCCAGCGCACTGCCAACCTGCCGGGATACGTTAAAAAGGGCGGAGGCAGTCGCAGAACGCGTTGACGGCACGTTGCCGAGAATGGCTGATGTGAGAGCCGGAGTGCTTATTCCGGAGCCGATCGCCAGAAAAATCATACTCACCATGACAACGTAATACGGCGTGTCCCTGTCGAGGTCATGTAACAGCAGGAAGCTCAGTACGCATAAAATCCCGCCGCCAGCAACCGTGATCCGGGGCGTGAAATATCCGGCAAGACGGCTGCTTGCCACATTGGCCATCATGATCACTGTAAATGGCAGCAGAGCCAGCCCGGTCTGCGTAGGGGAGTACCCTTTTACGCTCTGGAAGAAAATGCTCAGAATGAATATCAGAGCATAGAAGGTCAGATTGGAAAGCAGTCCCAGAAGAACGGCACTGGTCAGCACGGCGTTCCGGAACAGCGATAACGGGATCATCGGCTCTGCTGCCTGCGCTTCCCGTGCCACAAACAGCAGGGCTGCAGCCAGAGCCAGAGCCAGCCCGGCCCATATTTCTGATGATAGCCATCCCTCTGCTCCTGCCTCAATCACGGAATACGTGAGCAGGAACAGAAACAGTATGGCCAGGACCTGGCCAGGCATATCAAAACTTTTACTCTGCTCTTTCGGCGTTTCCGCCACAAACCGGTAAGTAGCCCACAGGCTGAGCAGGCACACGGGAAGGTTAACGAGGAAAATGGCGCGCCATCCGAATGCTGTCGTAAGAAGACCACCGGCGACCGGTCCCATCGCGCTTACCGCTCCCCCGATGGCACTCCACCATCCGATGGCGTGGCTTCTCACTACCGCATCGCCCGCACAGGCATGGGACAGCAGCGCCAGTGACGTTGGGAGGATCAGCGCCGCACCGGCACCCTGCATGCAGCGTGCCGCGATCAGGACATTCACGGAATGCGTAAGCGCGCACGTGACGGAAGCCAGGCAGAAAAGTAAAAGCCCGCTGTTAAAAACCCGGCGGCTGCCAAAGCGGTCTCCGGCCGATCCCGCCGTAAGCAACAGAGCAGCAAAGGACAGTGTATAAGCGTCAACCACCCACTGAAGTCCTGAAACCCCTGTTTTTAGACTGCTGCCAATTTCCGGAAGCGCAACATTCACGATAGTCACGTCCAGCTGGACCACAATAAAGCCAAAGCTGGTTGCGAGCAGGGTTCCCGTGACGGTATTGCCCCGGCCTCCCGTTATGGCTGTCCGATGAGATGTCCGGCTGGCTGGATTCATAATGTTCCTTTCTGGCATGGCAACTGACAATAAGTCAGCTGACTCTGGTGCGCCTGTTTCGCCTTTTTCGTACTGAGGCCAGGCGGGCTGGTCAAAGCCACCGGACAGCAGGAGCAGGCTGCCGGTGGCAGTGCGGCTTCAGGCAGCCGACGGCGTTTTCTCACGCCCCGGTATTCCGGATGCTGCGGTTTTAACGTTGGGATCAAACACGCGGTCTTTAACGGGAACGAACGACCTGAAGTTCCAGAGATTGCGGGCTACAAAAATGCGCTGTACCCAGCGAAGCGCACGATCATTTTCATCAAAAACGGGCTTAAAGCTGTCACGGGAATGCAGGGTAAAACTGTTATTAATGAGGATCAGCCTGCCGGGGCTGATTTGAACGCCGAATGAAACTTCGCGTACTGCCTGATAAAGATTTTCCAGAGCCTGTTTTGCACGCGGATTTACGGCCAGCACCATATCCGGGTAGAAGGCTACGGTCACACGCGGGGCAGAGATAGGGCCTGACAGAATGGGACTCAGGTCAGTATTATCACGTGGTTCAGCCGACGCGCCGCGCCAGCGATAAGGCACGCGAATAATGAAATTTTTGCCGTACAGATGCTTGATATCCTCTTCTGTAAGTTTTTCCAGTGCCCGGCGGCAGTCGGAAATGCGGGTCTGCGGCCCGCCAAGAGGTTCCCCCCGGACGCCCAATAATATGAGTGCAAGAGGTGACGTATCGCCTTCCGGCATATATGCCTGCGCAGCATTTTCAATATGAAAATCGAGCTCAACTTCAGACCCGAGACCGGTAAACTCTTTGGCCGCCTCTTTATGCGGCGTAAGATTATTGACCAGCTCATGACCTTCATGGGCAATGGAATAAGGTTCACCCGTAAGCACACCCATTGCCACCAGTATATTTTCAGTTAATACGCCACTTTTGAATTCGCGGCCTGATTCGTTATGACGTGGACTGCCGGTGACTGACTTATCCACCGGTAGATTATCAATCTGCAATGAACCGAGCGCGCTCGCTGAAAATCCTTTAACCTTGTTAATTGCCGTGATCACCCTTTCCGGGAAAACCGTATAGGCAACCTTTCTGATTTTATTTAAATAAACGTCTGAGCCTGATGGGTCATAGTCAATTTCTTCAAGAACTGATCGGATATATTCTGATTCTTCCGTGCTGAGAACAATATTCTGATCTACATTCGGCTTCATTTATAAATCCTCATCCAGTGTGGTACGGGGCTCTTTACAAAACTATATAAAACTTACTCTCCGGAAATATCAGAGTCAAACCCATTTGATGAATTATTAGTGACAATTATGCATAAGCAATGAAAGACAGGATAAATGGCTTTGCCGCGCATGGGTTATATATTTAACGTCAACGGGAATGAAATGTGTTAATTTTATTGAAGGCGTAAAAACACACTGATCAACGAGACCAGTATTTATATTTAAGCTTAATAATTACATTACTGTAATTATTTCAGGTGACGGTGTAAGTATAATCAGCATGTTTTCATTAAATGTTCTTTTATAGAACTTTCCTTTCTCGCTCCAGCCGCAGATAACGTTTTCACCTGACGCATGCAGGACAGTCAGGATCCTGTTCCTTTTTTTTCTCCGGACGGTCATTCCTGCCATCAGCATCACGTTATCCCGTGTACTTATCATTACTGACAGGGAATGCGAGCACTGAATTGATAAAGAACTCATTCGATCTTCGCAGATTTTCAATTTTTGGTTTTACTTTACCGTATAACCTCATACCTTCCAGCATCATAAAAAGGCCTTCAGCCATAGTGCCGGCGTCATAATCATTCCGGAACACGCCTTTCTTCTGGCCCTTTTGCAAAATGCGCGTCAGCCGGGAAATCAGGCCTGAAAACATATATTCAATCAGCTCCCGGACATCCTCATCGCCAGGAAGCAGTTCACTGGCCGCCGCAATGGAAAAACATCCCCGGGATCCATCAGGGCCGGCGGTGAGCTGTGCAAAAAAATCGAGCGTCTGGGCCAGCGCTGTTTCGGGTTCAAGCTCTGTTTCACGCTGGGTGAGGCGCTGCAAACCGCCATCCATGTACTGACGAAGTGCAGCAAGGAAGATGGCATGTTTGTCGGGATAAAGTTTATAGATGCTTGCGCTGGCCAGCCCCGATTTCTCTCTAAGATCGGCAAGAGAGGTCGCTCTGTAGCCCTTTTCCCAGAACAACGCCTGAGCAACGTTCAGAAAATCAGTGGGGTTAAATTCTCTTGGCCTGCCGGCAGTTCTTTTCATGGATCACGAACCCTTATTGTGGATTACTTAATCTACAATCCGTTTGATGCTTTCGTAAAGTGCTTTTAACTAAAATTTTACTTTTGATGATGAGGCAAAGAGGATAAGGCGGGAAGGTAGGGAACGTTGCGGTCCGGGCTAGTCTGATCCTGACTTCTGAGTGATATTGCCTCTCCGAGGCTAAGGCTGATCGAATTTAACCCATAATGCAGATTTATACCCTATGAGCAATAATTTCCCCATGCAGTCGATAATTCAGCATAGGTTCATTTTTAGATCCGATGAGCCATGTTACATGCCGATTCACTGTATACTGCTCATATCTTTTATCCTGATTCAGAAGATCCGAAAAGATCTGAGTCGGTTCTTTCACCTCTGGCGGCGTATTTTCACACATAAAACTGCATGCTATGGCTAAGCAGCGCGCTGCTCATCACGCGCGTAAAGCTTGCGCCCGGCGAAAGTGCGCGGGCATAAAGCCAAGAAGGTTGATATCCCTGGCGTTACCAACGTACATGATGCGTGCGAGCCAGAGTCAACGCCAATGCAGCGCGCCGTCACCCGCGCTACCCCTTTCACAAATCAGCCAAATCTTCGCGATCGCCACGCGGTGTAGGGTGCGAAATAACCAGAAACTCCACGCTTGAGGCGGCGTCATTTCGGGCCTGGTGTTTAGCGCCGGGAGGAATTTCAATGCCCTGAAGGGGGCCGATCGCGTGTCTCTCGCCTTCAAGCTCCATCGTTAGCACGCCCTGAAGCACATAAAAGAACTGCCGGGAAACGGTATGGACGTGACGTTTTTCTTGGGTGCCGGGCGGCATCTTTTCATGAATAATCAGCATGTCCTGGCGGTTCACTAAATACCATCCGTCGCAGCGCTCGCCCCAGATATAGTGCGCGGCATTCTCTTTGGAGATCATTGTCTCTTCCTGCTAAAAACTTTATTCGTGCGTTATAACATAGCGTTGAGACGCCCGACGCACCAGCATCAGACAACGTCATCGGATGCCGCACCTAAAAAGAGGTTCTCCCGCACGCTCAGCCTTGCCGGTTAGCAGGTGGCGATCACACCCTGACAGCGTTAGCTTCTACGGGTACGTTACCGGCAGAGCGACAAAAATGAACAAGGAGATGATCTATGCCAATCCCGACGTTACACACGGAACGCTTGCTCCTTAAACCGCTGGAGGCGGGCGATGCGCCGCAAATACAGCAGCGCTATCCACACTGGGAAATTGTGCGGTACATGGTCTCCTCGGTGCCGTGGCCGTATCCGGATAACGGGGCAGAACAGTATGTGAATAATGTGGCACTCCCGGATATCGCCAAGGGCATTGCCTGGTTCTGGACCCTAAGACAGCGCGCGGCGGTGGATAACCTGATGGGCGTGATCTGCCTGTATGACGTAGAGGATAACAATCGCGGATTTTGGCTGGCGCCAGAATATCAGAGACAAGGCTATATGCGCGAAGCCAGTTTGGCGGTGACCGATTACTGGTTCAACACCCTTAACAAACCGGTATTGCGCGCACCCAAAGCCGCGCTGAATCAGCGCTCCCAGCGGATTTCTGAGCAAAGCGGGATGCGGCGGATTCGCACCGAAAGGAAAGCCTACGTCAGTGGCGTGCTGGATTCAGAGGTGTGGGAAATCACCCGTGACGAGTGGAATGCCCGACACGGCAAACGCACGCGCGTCTGAGCGTGCAACAGGCGCGCGCAAAAGCGTGTGCGCCCGTTCACCCGATTCAGAACGTATAGGTGATCGCCAGCAGACCCGTGCCTTCGTTGCGGCGGGCCACCAGAGGGCTGTTCGCCGCGTGGTCGCCCAGCCACGTGTAACCCGCACTGACCAACGTGCCCCAGTGGGCGTCAAACTGATGATTCCAGAGAAGGCTGGTATTGGTGCCGTAGAACCCTGCGGCGGCATCGTAACGGTTAAAACGGCTGCGCTGGCTTTGTTGCTCGCTGACACCGTACCAGGTATTCATGTAGCGGCCATCGCCGAACAACGCAGCGGTTTGCAGGGCGACGGTATCCGACTGGCTCTGCAGCGGGACCAGCGTGAATGAGGCTTGATAATTTACACCCTGGCTGTCACTGAGCGGCAGCACCGCTTTGCCCTCTATGCTAAACCAGGGCGTCATCTGCCACCCTAAAGCCAGGCCAGTATTCACGGTGGCCGCGATATTGCCCATGCCGCTGAGCCGATCGGCGCCGTCACGCCAGTCCGAATTCCGGTCGGCGCGCCCCAAACCGTAGCCGAGCGTGTGCTCCAGATAGATACCGTTGGCACTCTGCAAATCATAGCCAATTCCTTTTTGCGCATCCGCGAAGAAGGCCCCCTGTCTGGCCTGCAGCACCGGCACTGGCTGCAGGCGCAGGGTGTCCGAGCCGCTGTAGCGTGGCGCATATTGCGCGCCTACACCCAGCGTGACGCCATCCTGCGGGCCGCTATCATCCGCCTGCACCGCTGCCGCCGTTACCAGCGTCAGCGCAGCCACACCCTGTATTATTTTGCCCATCATCACGTCACTCCGTTATCCGTTTCTGTCGCGCCCTGGATTGGGCGACGGCCTCTTCGACGGATTATTGCCTGGCTTTGTCAACAAACCGCCAGGGAATAATGGAGAAATGGTCAAGGCGCGCTTCTGGCGTAATAGCGGGGGGTAAAGGCCGAAAAAATGATGCCATCTTGACATTACCTTGACCGTTTATCGGACGATCCTCGACAGTGCAGCGCTGTAATGGCGTGGTCTTGAAAAAGGAACCGCGCGATGACTGATGAACTGACCCGCCTACTGAAACACAGCCTTGAACATCTGCTGGCCGTCCGCCGCCTGTATGGCGTATTACCGCTCCTGCCCTGCCTGGTGGCGTGTGCACTCGCCCTTACCGGATGCGGGCAGCCCCCAGCTCCGCCGCCCGTCTCCCCCCGTCCGGTGAAAACCGTCGTAGCCTCCGCGCAGGCTGACGCGGCGTCCCTGACGCTGACCGGTGAGATACGTGCCCATGATGAAACCGCGCTGGGCTTCAGGCTGGACGGGCGCGTGCTGACGCGTAGCGTCGACATCGGCATGCGGGTGCACGCCGGTAGCGTGCTGGCCACGCTGGACGCGCAGACTGTGCAGAACCAGTTGGTCAGCGCCCGGTCAGATGTCAGTAGCGCCCGCGCCACCGAGCAGGTCGCCGCGCTGAACCTGCGGCGTATGCGTGCGCTGATGCCTTCGGGTGCCATCGCTCGGACGCAGCTGGATTCCGCGGTGTCTGACTGGCAATCTGCCCATGCGCGTCTCGAAAGCAGTGAGGCGGCCTACAACACGGCGCAACAGAACCTCAGCTGGGCATCGCTGACGGCACCCACGGAGGGCGTGGTCACCAGCGTCAGCGTCTCAGCCGGTCAGGTCGTCAGCGCCGGGCAGACCGTCCTGACGATCGCCGCCGGTGACGGACGCGATGTCATCATTGATGTCGCCGATCCCGGGCGCATCCCGCAGGGAAAGGACGCCCGCTTTCAGGTCGCGCTGCTCAGCGATCCGCGCGTTACGGCCGTGGGTCACCTGCGTGACGTGAGTCCGCAGGCCGATCCGCAGACGCGAACGTGGCGGGTGCGCATCACGCTGAACGATCCGCCGCAGCCCATGGTGCTGGGCGCGACGGTCACCGTGACGCTGCCACGCGGTGGGTCACCGGCCATCGCCCTGCCCGCCTCCGCGCTCACGTGGGTGGCGGGTCAGCCAGCGGTTTTTGTTCTCGACACAGCGCGCGGTCGGGTTTATCGGCGTGTCGTTGTGCTTGATCGCTATTCCGCCTCCACCGCCTTTATCCGTGACGGTATCCCACCAGGTGCCCGCGTGGTCACCGCGGGGGTCAGGACGCTCCGCAACGGCGAACGCGTGGCAGCAGAAGAGGAAAATATCTGATGCAGCAACCGTTTAACCTCTCTGCCTGGGCCCTGGCGCGCCCGCAGTTAGTGGCGTTTTTGATGCTCATGCTGATGGCGATGGGCGTGTTTTACTACCAACAGCTGCCGCGGAACGAAGATCCGGCATTTACCATTAAAACCGCCGTGGTGACGGCGCAGTGGCCCGGCGCCACGCTTGAGGATACGGTCCGGCTGCTTACCGATCCGCTGGAGAAAACGCTGCAGGAGGTCCCCTGGCTGGATTATGTGCAGAGTGAAACGCACGCCGGTCGCAGCGTAATTTTTGTTAATCTGCGCGATGACACCCCGCCGGACAAGGTGCCGGACACTTGGTATCAGCTGCGCAAGAAAATGCAGGATCTGGCCCCGTCACTGCCGCAGGGCGTGCAGGGCCCGGCCGTCAACGATGCGTTCGACGATACCTTTGGCACGATTTACGGCTTTACCGCCGACGGCTTCTCGCTGCGCGAAGTGCGCGATCGCGTAGAGGCCATTCGCCGCGATGTCATGAGCCTGCCGGACGTAGGCAAAGTGACGCTATTGGGCGAGCAGGAAGAGCAGATCGTGGTGGCCTTTTCCCCGCGTAAGCTGGCCGCCATGGGGTTAAGCCTGCAGCAGGTATCGGATGCGCTGCAGGCGCAGAATGCGGTTGAACCCTCGGGCACGCTGCGCACCGATCGGGATAACGTCGCCCTGCGCGTGAGCGGCGCCTTCAGGAACGAAGCGAGTCTGCGCGCCGTGACGCTGCACGTCAACAACCGTTATGTGCCGCTGACCGATATTGCGACCCTGTCGCGCCACGCGGCAGAGCCCCCCGCCCCGCTGTTTAGGGTAAATGGGCAACCGGCCATTGGCCTGGCGATCGCCATGGCACCCACTGGCAATATGCTGGATTTTGGCGCGGCCCTGCGTGCGCAGATGCACCGCGAGGCGCAGCGCCTGCCACACGGCATGAACGTCGTTCGCGTGGCAGACCAGTCCGCCGTGGTCAGCCAGGCCATCAGCGCATTTGTGCGGGTATTGAGTGAGGCCGTAGTCATCGTGCTGGCCGTCTCCTTTGTGTCGCTTGGCCTGCGGGCCGGCCTGGTCGTCGCTGCCGCTATTCCGCTGGTGCTGGCGATGACCTTCACGGGCATGCATTTGGCCGGTATCGGCCTGCAGCGCATCTCGCTGGGCGCGCTGATTATCGCCCTCGGCCTGCTGGTAGATGATGCCATGATCACCGTCGAGACCATGGTTTCACGGCTGGAAGCCGGTGATACGCGCCATGAGGCCGCCACGTTCGCCTTTAAAACGACCGCGTTTCCCATGTTGACCGGCACGCTGGTGATGATTGCCGGCTTTATCCCGGTCGGCTTTGCGGCCTCCAGCGCCGGGGAATACTGTTACACCTTGTTTGCCGTGGTGACCCTGGCCCTGCTGTGCTCCTGGATCGTAGCGGTACTGTTCTCGCCGCTGATCGGCAGTTGGCTGTTGTCGACAACCCTGTCAAAACACGCTGCAGGGCCGGGCAAGCTGGGCACCCTTTACCGCCGCCTGTTGGGCTGGGTGCTGCACCATCGTCTGCTCACCTTGGGTATCGCGCTGGCGGCGCTGCTGTTAGCGGGCATGGGTACGCGCTACATGCAGGGCGAATTCTTTCCAGCCTCCGATCGCCCGGAGCTGCTGGTCAATCTGTCTCTGCCCGCGAATGCCTCCCAGACGGCCACGCTACAGCAGGTAACACGGTTGGAAGCGGCGCTGCAGGGCAATGCAAATGTGGATCGCTATTCCGCCTACGTCGGCAGCGGTGCAGTGCGCTTTTATCTGCCGATGGACGTCCTGCTGGACGATGAAAACACCGCTCAACTCGTGGTGGTGGCCAAAGACCTGGCGGCGCGTGAACGTCTGCACCAGCAGCTAAACGCGCTATTGGCAAAAGATTTTAGTGCGATCACCACGCGCGTTTCCGCGCTGGAGCTAGGGCCCCCGGTGGGCTGGCCGGTGCGCTATCGCGTCACCGGACCGAATTATGCGCGCGTACGGACGCTTGCGGAAACGCTCTCTGACGCGCTTGCTACCTCTCCGCTCACGCGCGGCGTGAATCAGACTGCCGGCGAACCCGAGCGCGTGATCACGCTGGAGGTGAACCAGACGGCGGCGCGGGCTGCGGGGATCTCTTCCGACGCGCTGGCACAGTACCTAAATACGCTCTGGTCCGGGCGCGTGGTCACAAGCGTGCGGGACCGTAATCGGCTGATCGACGTGGTACTCAAAGCCAACGAGGCCGAGCGAAACGACCTCAGTTTGCTGTCGACGCTGGTGCTGACCGGCGATAACGGCGCAAAAATTCCGCTGTCGCAGATCGCCCAGCCGCAGGCGGGGCTTGAGGAGCCGGTAATGTGGCGTCGACAGCGGCTACCCTTTATTACCGTTCAGACGGATATTGCACCCGGTCTGCGCGCCGAAGCGGTCTCGGCGGGCCTGCGTCCTACGGTTGATCGGCTACGCGCCCAGTTACCGCCAGGTTACCGCATTCAGGAAGAGGGCGCGGTGGCGGAATCAGATAAGGGAAATCAGTCGGTGATTACCCTGCTGCCCGTCACGCTGCTGGTGATGCTGGTGTTGCTGATGATCCAGCTGCAGCGTATCTCCCGCATGGCGCTGGCCCTGCTGATGGCCCCCTTTGGATTACCCGGCATCGTGCTGGCGATGCTGCCCACCGGCACGCCAATGGGCTTTGTTGCCCTGCTGGGCGTGATTGCGCTGGCCGGCATGATCATTCGCAACGCGGTGATGCTCATCGTTGAAGCTGACGGGAATGTCGCGGCGGGCCTGCGTCCTGACGAGGCGATTACCCAAGCCGCGCTGCACCGCGCGCGGCCCATTTTGCTCACCGCCTGCGCGGCAATTCTGGGCATGCTGCCGATCGCGCATCAGGTTTTTTGGGGACCGATGGCTTTCGCCATCATCGGTGGCTTGCTGGTGGCCACGGCGGTCACGCTAACCCTGCTGCCCGCGCTGATGAGCCTGTTACTGCAGGTTGAAACCAAGCGAAACCGATAAAGAGAAGCGCAGGCGCGATAGGCGCCTGCCTGTTGCTTAACGGCGGGTCAGCGCCAGCCTGATACCCAGCGCGATAAAGGTGGCACCGACAATGCGATCCAGCGCATTTTGCAGCCGATGATTACCTGCGACGACGCTGGCGGCACCGCCGGCCAGCACGGCAAAGGTACAGTCGGTGATAAAGGCAATAAGAGCATAAGTCAGCCCCAGCAACAGAAAGGATACCGTATGATGTTCCCCTTCAGGTGAAACAAACTGCGGAAAGAAAGCCACAAAGAACAGGAGCACTTTGGGGTTGGTCAAGGTGGTAATAAACCCTTTTCTCAGCAGCGAATACGCGCCGCGTACTGGACGGTTTGCAGTGTTGCTGGCCGCTTCCTGCGACGCGTTTTTGAACGTGCCGATGACCATTTTGCTGCCCAAGAAGATCAGATAAGCCCCGCCTATCAACTTGACCGCCGTAAACATCATTGGCGACGCTGCCAGCAAGGCTGTAAGACCTAAGGCGCTGGCGATGGCGTGTGTGCAGCTGCCTAGCGCCACGCCGGTCGCCGAGAGTATGCCGGCACGTCGCCCGTTAGCCACGCTTTGCCCAATCACGTAGGCCATATCGGGGCCGGGCGTTACGGAAAGCAGAAAAACGGAAAGTGCAAACAACCCAAAGTGCGTGATATCCAGCATTATGTCCTCGCCTAACAGGAAAATTTCACGCCTGAATCTATCGGGATGCGGGCAAGAATGCCAGTCGCCTGGCTGTGCGAAAGCGGACATTGTAACCGGCTTATTACTTCATCAGGAGCAGGTTTCCAACAAGGTTGTTCAGAATGCAGGGCTGAAGCCCACCGAACAACCGGTTTATCACATTGGGCTTTCTCTTACATTGACATGTCCTGAGCCGATTTCAGGTGCTGCTCAACAACCGGTGTGTGCGCCTCGGCGAGCGCTTTTACGTCGGGATCCGTGATCTTACTGGCGTCTTTTTTCAGTGTTGACAGGACCATCTTGTGATCCTTGGTCCCGGCGTTTTCCATGTAAAGCTTGTCAAACGCGCTGCCGCTCTGTTTTTCCAGCTTGGCGGCCATGGCCTTATGTTTGCTGTCTGGCTCTGTCGGCAGCGTTACGCCTTTTTGTTGCGCCACCGTCTGCACCTTGGTCAGCGCCGCGCTATGATCGTCGACCATTTTCTGCGCGAAGGCTTTGACGTTGCTGCTTTGGGCTTTGCTCAGGGCAATTTTCGCTGCGGCAATTTCATTGATATTGGCTTGCGCCATGTCTTTCATCGCCTTTTGATCCCCGGCGCTCAGTGGCGCACCGGATCCGCTTTGGTTGGCGGTAGCCGGTTGTGCGCCGCTCGCAGGTGCCTGTGCCTGCACGCTGGCTGCGTTTACTAGCACGGCCACGACCGACACGGCCAGTAGCCCTTTCAAGGTATGAGACTTTTGCATCGTATTCTCCAGAAATAAGGTGAGGAGCGCGCCACAGAGAATACCTCTCTGCTCTGCACGACCATAATACAAAAACGCCAAGTACAATGGTGAGTATAGTGGCACACTGCACGATGCCCGAATTTTAATTGAGGGTTTTCCACCCTCAACATCAAATAGCGATGGCCATAGGGATTCCATATCTGCACAACAAATGAATTACAGTATGTAATACGAAACAATTTAAACAAATATTTGATTTTTTATTGATAAAAAATGCAGCACCCCATTTAATTAAACAATATTGAAAATTATCACGCATCTTTCGTTTCGCTTTTACTATTTTCTTGGCAGAAAAGATTACCGCTGGGCTTTATTTAGAATACTTAGATGAGGATAATACAAAGGTATTATTCCGCAGATTTGACGACGCCGAGAGATTAGGCGTAACAAGGAGGAAAAATGGATACCCGCTCTTCACAGACGAGAGAACGAATCAGTTCGGTAATTGGAAGCGCAATATGCAGCCTAATTTCCGCCGGCAAACAGGTGGAAAAAAATGCGCTGCTGGCACACCTCAAAATCTCAGAGGCCCACGCCGTAGACGGCATGAAAAAAGTGTACGGTGAAGCGATTCATCTGGTGAAGAAAAGCCCGCCTGTGAAAGAAGATTAAACAGAAATGACGCGCTCATGTAGAAGCGGTTTTTGCGCTGCCCCACGCTTTCACCCGCGCCCCTGTCGCAAAACAAAGACGCGCGATCGCCTCACCGACAAGGCACATGGCTCATATCGCTATTGATGCGCAGGCGTCGGACACCGCGTGGCTATCTTCAAACATGCGGAAGCGCGCGATTAGCCCTTCTTCTATAGGCATGTCGAGGACAAATTCGGTTTCAATACGTTTCTGCGTTTTTTTCACGCGTGATGCAAGCGCCAATCGCCACCAGCCGCATTCCTTTAACGCGTATCGCTTTGATTTCAAAATGCTCTGGCACCCATTCTGCGCGAAGTTGTGCATAGAATTCCGCTCCACCCGCCCTGCCGCGTTTACGCCCTACCCAAGGGACGCGCTGCGTATTGCCCGGCACCAGCCAGTCAACGTCTTCACTTACCAATGCCGCGATCGCGGAGGCCTCTTTTTGCCGTAACGATACGGTGTAAAAACGCTTCTGCAACGGCCTGGGGCGTCTGAATACTCATCTTCAGTCTCTCCTGATAGCGTGATAAAAAGCACGACTAACTAAAAGGAAAATTTCATCAGCGGTTTAACCCACGGAGCGGTTGATGGACACGCTTTGCGCCCCAGCTGCCAGAAAATTGCTAATTTGAAGGGCGGCATGTTAGGGTAACCGTACTGGATTCTTTCCGGGCCACATCCGGTATCAGGCGAATCGGCCTTTGAATCGATACCGGGGCACACTCCCTAACGCGCCGATTAAGCGGCTTTCATATACACACTCATCCCGCTGATGCAGCACGCCTGACAGCGTCCGTGTGCGATTTTTTCGCAGGGATCTTTCACGGCATTGGCACACGTCATCATTCTCTTTGCGTCGATCCCTTCCTGGGAGGAAAGGACCGCTTGCTCATGCAGTTAAGGTTTACTATGTCGACGAATTCATCCGACAATATTGCACACACGGTGCGCGCAGCCGCGGGTTGTGACTTAGCGCCCAACGCGCCCGCGAACGGCCTTTACACCGATTACGATAGCCCGAAAGAGGCGGTCGGTGCCATGGTCCGTGAGCTTCTGGCTTGCGGCAAAAGGGTCAGCTTTGAGGAGATCCAGCTGATGCTGATTGTGCGCCTGAAAATGACCGTCGATCTGTCGCAGGAGGCGATTCTCAAGGGCGCGCTGACGCTGCTACAAACGGCGGGTCAGCCTTAGATCGCCGGGCACGCGACCGCCCTTCAAGTCTCACACCCACTCCAACGTTTTCCGCTCAGCGTGAAGGTAACGGGCCGCCGTCTCTTTCATGCGGGCGTTGCTTTCATCTGCTTACATTTTAACCCGCCTTGAACCTGAATTAATTGTTCGATTTGCCACCAAAACGAAAGGGAATGTCTATTCTCTAAAACGGAACGGCGAAAAATGAGAATAAAGCCATTGACGGCGGTACACCTTTGCCTTCCAACCCGACATTAATGAGATAAGGCGCCTAAAAAAGCGCCACATCTTTTACCTGCACAGCATCCAACTTTGACGAGACTGTTATGAAAAACACCAGCATTGGAGTGCGCCTCGGCGCCGCGTTTGGTTTTCTGCTGATTCTTCTCATCCTCATCGCTATCACCGGGTATACGCGCATTCAGTCACTGGGCGATACGGCAGAAACGCTTGCCGGCAGCCGCTATCAGAAGGTGTCGGCTGCGCTAAACCTGCGCTATAACGCCATTGATATGACGCGACTGGTGCGCAACCTGGTGATCCTGAATAACGGTTCTCCTAAACAGCAGGCGTTCAAAGCGGAGTATGAGCGCCTTCGCGATCGCATGGCCCGTAACACAGAGCAGCTTCAGCAGACGCTAAAAGGGTCCGAAAACCCCGCTGAACTGGCGGCGCTGCAGACCACCTATCAGGCTTACCAGCGCTTTTCAGATGACGTCGTGGCGCTTGCGGTGGAGAACAGCGGTGAAGAAGATGCCACGCTGTTATTCAGCCCGCGCTTCCAGACGCAGCTGGATTACATGAACGTCATCACCAATATCGTTTCACACCAAGAAGCTGGCATGCGTAAAGCCGCCCAGGACGCCACGGATGAACGCCGACAGGCCTCGCGGATCCTGAGCGCGCTGAGCGTTGTCGCCATCCTGTGCGCCGCGCTGCTGGCGTGGCGTATCACGCTCAGCATTACGCGCCCGCTGGGTGTGGCGCTGGCTGCCTCGCAGCGCATCGCCCGCGGAGATCTCACCACGGCGGTGCCGGTACAGGGCCGGGATGAAACCGGCAGGCTGCTTAACGCGATTCAGGCGATGCAGGCGGCGCTGGTGCAAACGGTCAGCACCGTAAGAAATAACGCGGACAGCGTGGCGACGGCCAGCCTGCAAATTGCCCAGGGCAACGCGGATCTCTCGCAGCGCACCGAAGAACAGGCCAGTGCGCTGGAGCAGACTGCCGCGACCATGAGCGAGCTGAGCGTGACGGTGCGTAACAACGCCGATAACGCGCGTCAGGCCGCACAGCTGGCGGTTAACGTCCGCAAAGTGGCCCAACAGGGCAGCGACGTCACCACCGACATTAACGGCACGATGAAAGATATTGGTGAAAGCTCGACCCGCATCGCCGATATCACGGCGGTGATCGATGGTATTGCCTTCCAGACCAATATCCTGGCCCTGAATGCGGCGGTTGAGGCGGCGCGCGCGGGTGAGCAAGGCCGCGGCTTTGCCGTGGTCGCTGGGGAAGTGCGGACGCTGGCGCAGCGCAGCGCCACTGCCGCCGGGGAGATCAGACGCCTGATTGAGGCGAACTCGGCGAGCGTGCAAGCCGGAAATGACCTGGCGGCGCGCTCGGCATCGACCATGGCGGACATTGTCGCTTCAGTCGGGCAACTCACCGATACCGTGGAGGAGATCCAGGCCGCCAGCGCCGAGCAGGCCCGTGGCATTGAGCAAGTCGGCATTGCCGTCACGCAGATGGATGGTGTTACCCAGCAGAACGCCTCGCTGGTGGAGGAATCCGCTTCGGCGTCGCAGAGTCTGCAAGAACAAGCGGCCCTGTTGGTGCAATCGGTCTCGGTATTTAGCCTTGCGGCGCTGACACGTGCACCCGCTGCGGCACCGATTACCGCGATGCCTGCATTGTCGGCAGCCGCGCCCACCCTGCGCCCGGCAGCAGCGGCAAGTGAAAACTGGACCACATTCTAAGCGCCTGCCGCAGGGCGGTTCTCCCCGCCCTGCTGACCGTTTTTACCGTCAGCGTTGCTGACGGCGTCCATCTGTGAGGGCTGCAACCGCAGCCTTTTATCTCTCACTCCGCCCCCTTTTCCCGGATGGAATGGGGGAACGGACTGGCGTGCCCGCCTGATGGGTAAAATGCCGTTGGCGTAAAATCTGATGTCCCCCTCATGGGCTTGTCATATCATACGCAACGGCTCTGCCTCGCGGCCTGACGCTGCGGGCCAGAACGCGACCAAACGGCTGTCACGTGGAGGATCCTGACATGGCCCCTTTTTATCATCTTTCTGCCACCCGCTTGCGCGGCGAGCCGATTTCGATGGCTGACTTCATGGGCAAGCTGGTGCTGGTGGTGAATACCGCCAGCCACTGCGGTTTCACACCGCAGTATGCGGGTTTGGAAGCGCTCTATCAGAAATACCGCGCGCAAGGCCTGATAGTGCTGGGCTTTCCCTGCAACCAATTCGGCAAGCAGGAACCCGGCAGCACCGAGGATATCGCGCAGACCTGCCAGATTAACTACGGCGTTAGTTTCCCGATGTTTGAAAAAATAGACGTCAATGGCGCCAACGCGCATCCGCTGTTTCGCTATCTTAAAAAAACCCTGCCGGGCGTACTGGGCGGCCGTATCGTATGGAATTTTACCAAGTTCCTGATCGCGCCAGACGGTACACCGCTCAAGCGCTTTGCGCCGCTAACCACGCCAGAGAAAATGGAGCAGGCTATCATTGCGGCACTGAAACGCCAGACGGGAGGGGAGTGAACGTGAACGCGTTGACGGTACGCCGCCTCACCGAACAGGATAGCGAGGCATTTAGGCGGGTAAGGTTAGAGGCGCTGCGCCTGCATCCCGAGGCGTTTGGTGCGTCCTATGAGGCGTGGTGCCAGCGCCCCACCTCCTTTTTTGCCGAAAAACTGCGCAGCGATCGGGTCTTCGGCGGATTCGACAGTGAAAACACCCTGCAAGGCATAATTGGATTGCGCTGCGAGACCGCACCGAAACTGTGTCATATCGCCACAATCTGGGGCATGTATGTGCGCGCTGATTTGCGTGGGTCAGGCCTTGCCGCTCTGCTAATGGCGGCAGCGCTTGAGGCGGCCGGTCCCGTCAGAACGGTAAAGCTCGCTGTGGTTACGACCAATCAGGCAGCCTGTGCGCTGTACCGCGCCTTTGGTTTCATCACCTGGGCCACAGATACGGCCGCGCTGTGCGTCGACGGCGTCTTTCATGATGAATTTCTGATGAAGCGGGAACCGCACAGCCGTTAGCCCGGCATGGCGCACGGTATTACAGCTCTTTGGCGAAACACACCGCCTCGGGGCGGTTGACATACGGCCCGTAATTCTCAATGCGCACGAAGCCATGTTGAAGATAAAACTGCACCGCCCTGTGATTAACCCGCCGGGTTTCCAGCCACAGGGTCCGGTAACCTAAGCGTTTTGCAGACGTTTCAAGGAAGGTGAGTAACGCGTGACCGATGCCGGGTGCGCTGCGGTCCGAAAACATCCTTTTCAGCTCTGCAATCTCGTCGCTGAGCGGTCGGATCGCGCCGCAGCCTACCGCGTCGCCATGACGGTTCCGGGCCAGCACCCAGCGTGCCCGGGGATCGTCCATGGCATCGACACTAAAATGGCTGCCGCCGCTATCGCCGGTGATGGCGTGAAGTTCAGCCGACAATTTTTCAAGGAGAAGACGTGATTCTGGCGATGTCAGCAGGCAGGGGGCGACGGTGATCATGCTTACCTCTTTTTTATCATGGACCACAGAAAAGATGACGCTGCGCTGGCCGCATTAAAGACGAAACATCTGCTGAATGGTCTGTGCCAGGAGTGCGACAATCTCATCATCGCGCGCCGCGGCACTGCGTATCAACAAAATATGGTGGTCGGGGATGGTCGGCATCTCGTCCAGAATCTGCATTCGTCTGGAGATCTTACCCCGGTCAATCAAGCTGATGGCTAAACCTGCCTCGACGCAGGCTTTCACTGCCTGGCTGGAATGACTTTCCAGCACGATACGCGAGCGCCTGCCTGACGCGTCCAGAGACGCGGCCATGGCTCTACGATACACGCAGGGTTCAGCATATACCGCCAGCGGTAACGGATCTTCCGGCGCCACGCGGCGGTGCGCCGCCCCGACCCAGACGGGCGTCGTGGCCATCAACAACTGCGCATCAGGGTAAGGTTCGTCCTGCGGCTGGACGATCACCGCCACCTGCACTTCTTCGCGTTGCGTCCATGCTTTCAGCTGGTTGCTTGGCCCCAGCTTGAGTTCCAGCACCACGTTTGGCCAGGCGTGGCTGAACGTCGGCAAAATCTCTTCAATCACCTGAGTGGCATATTCATCAGGCACGCCGAGGGCGACGCGTCCGACAAAGTCGGTGCCTCGCAGATCCGCCAGCGCCCGATCGTGTGCGCGCAACAGCTCAGCCGTGGAATGTAGCAGGCGTTTGCCCAACGCTGTCAGCCTGACGGACTGGTTATCGCGCTGCAGCAATTGCCCCCCCGCCACCGCCTCAAGCCGTTGAATATGGGTGCTGATGGCCGCCGGGCTTTTGTGCAGCAGCGCAGCAGCGGCGCTGAATTTGCCAATGCGCACTACGGTGTGAAAGGTCCGCAGCAAATCGATGTGTAAACTCGCGGTCATGATTCACTCTTTATAAACAACTCATACAAGTTATTTTGATTTACCATATTAGCCCCGTTTCGTAGCCTTTGGGGATGAAATTAATCACGCCCCCGCAAAAAACACGATCGGCTCATCGCCGTTGGCTTCACACACTCCCGCTGCCTGTCCTGGAAGCGGGTCTCCTGTTGTCCTGGAGCTCGGGGTTTGTCGGCGCGCGCTTCTCTATTGACTATGCCCCTGCCTTGCTGGTGGTGTTCTGGCGCTGCGTGGTCATTACGCTGCTGCTTTTTCCGTTCGTTTACCGATCGCTATTGAAAACGCCCTTTTGGCTGTGGGCCAAACACGCCGGTATCGGGTTGCTTGCCATGGCGGGTTATATGCTTGGCGTTACCCAGGGCATTGCATTCGGTGTACCGGCGGGACTGGCCGCACTGTGCGCAGATATGCTGCCGTTGGGTATGGCGCTGCTAGCCGCAGCCTTTCTTGGCGAACGCCTTGGCCGCCGGGTCTGGTTGGGTCTGGTCATAGGCATGGCGGGTGTGATTGGCACGACCTACGGTGCGCTGAGCATGGGGAACGCGCCGCTCTGGGCTTATGCGCTGCCCATAGCCGGTATGCTCTCCCTGGCCATCGCTACCCTGTGGCAGAAACGCATCCGCGATGCTCACACCCTGCCGCTGCTGCCCAATCTTTGGCTGCAGTGTTTTGTCTCCAGCATCGCGTTTGCCGTGATTGAAGGAAGTCAGCACAGTCTCGTTCCCCCTCCCAGCGTGGGCTTTGCCATGAGCGTCGTGTGGACCGTAACCCTTCCCACCTTTGGCGGCTATGGTCTTTACTGGCTCTGCCTGCGCCGGAGTTCCGCTACCCGTGTCGCCACCGTGCTGTACCTGAGTCCACCGATCACGATGCTTTGGGCGTGGGCGATGTTTGATGAACCCTTGTCGTGGCAGATGGCGGTTGGTATGGCGATTTCCACCGTCGGTATCAGGCTGGTGTTGCGCGCCGAGAGACGACACGCGCATGCGGACGCAGCCTAACGCATAGTTCAGCGATGGGTTTTAAGGCAGATGGCTGCGCCACGACGCACCCGAAGCGTTGGAAAGGCACTCGCATTTTTAAGCGATAGTTAATCAAGAAAGAGAGAGCCTTTGGGCCAGGAAAATAATCCTCTCCAGTGAATGATAAACGCCTTATTGCCTTTAACGTTCTAAACAAACGTCAGGATTCAATCACGCCGCTCATAGCAGAAAATTAAAAATTTTATTTAATTATCAATTAATCTCGCCATTTCACGCAAGTGTGCCACTTAAAAACATTAAACATAAGCTATTGATTTAATTAATATAATTAAATATTTTTGATATAAAAAAGCGTTATAAGAAACCGAAGCGACATAAATTCACATCAAAAATTACAAAGCAGACCGCGATTGTCATTCTTTAATCCGGCACGGTGCATCTCCTTGGTCAAAAATAATCTCGTTGCCGCGCAGCGCATTTGAACTCTGTTCAGCACTTCTTATACTTTCCTTATTCTTAAGACAGAACGCACATGTTTAACTCAACCGTTCCCTCCCTTTTCGCCTGTCAGCCAAGGAGACATTCACATGGATCAAACCGCATTTATGATCGGTTTTTCGGTCATGGCTATCGCATCACTGGCCCTCTATGCCACAGGGGGCAAAACCGCCTCATCCTATCCGCACACGTTATTGCATGCTTCAGTGCCGTTTATCGCCGCCACGGCTTACCTGGCCATGGCGTTAGGTGTGGGTAATCTGCTTCTGCCAAACGGAACCCCCGTGTATCTGGCGCGCTACGCTGACTGGTCTATCACCACGCCGCTGCTGCTGGCCGGTTTGGTGATGCAAGCGGCGGGCGAACGCGGCAAACCCGCAGAAACAGGCGGACTGATCACCGCCATTGTGGTACTGGATGTGATGATGATTGTCACCGGATTGCTCTCGTCACTGGCGGAAACGTCTCTCGTAAAATGGGTATGGTACCTGTGGTCTTGCGTGGCCTTCCTCGGCGTGCTGTATCTGTTATGGCGTCCGTTACGCACGCTGGCAGCTGAAAAAGGCCACGCCGCCTCTGCGGCATACGTCAAAAACGTCGCACTGCTCACGGTAGTCTGGTTTATCTATCCCATCGTCTTTTTAATCGGACCCGAGGGCATGGGCATCATCACCGACAGCGCCTCCATCTGGTTATTTTTAATGCTGGATATCACGGCCAAAGTTATTTATGCCTTTTATGCGGCGGCGAACCTGGAAAACGCATTGCGCCAGGCGCGTAAGGGTGTAGGCCGAGCATGATGCGTCCTCAGCGGCACGCCGCGCAGCTGCTCTTGGCAGCGGCGGCGCTGGCTGCTGCAGTCAGTCCGCTGGTGGTTCAGCTGGTGTTTGCGGTTGTCGCCATCGGAGGGATTGGCATGGCGCACGGTGCCAGCGACCTTGCCATTGTCCAGCCTCACAAGCAGCGGCTGTTCCTCGCCTGCTATGGGCTGGCCATCGTGCTGTGTTTAGTATGGTGGCACCAGAGTCCCGCGTGGGCGCTGCCGGGTTTTTTGATAGCCTCGGCGCTGCACTTTGGCTGGGAAGATGCGCCAGACGGGCCGCTGCTGGAACGTATTGGCCGCGGCATTAGCCTGATTGCCACACCCGCAGTGTGTTACCACAGCGAATACCGCGCCATTCTCTCCGCTGCGGGTCTGGCGCCTGCTGCGAGCGATCTCCTTACGACCACGCTGGCTGCGGCAGGCGCCGTCGCCGCCACCGGATTGCTGATTATGGGCGCGGTGCGCGGCAACAAGTCCCTGTTCGCGGGCACCGCAGCGCTGCTATTGCTGCCGCCGTTCGTGGGCTTCTCTACCGGCTTTCTCCTTCTGCATGCGCTGCCGCAGACGGAACAACGTCGGCGGCAGCTTGGATGTGCCAGCTACGCGGAGTACCTGCGGGCCACCTGGCCGGTGTTAATGGCAGCCATCGCGCTGGCCGCCATGGCCGCATGGATAACCTTACCGGCGGGATCGGGCGAGGTGCGCCCCCTGTTTGCGGCCCTTGCCGCGCTGGCGATCCCTCATCTGCTTGTAACGCCCTGGTTTGCCCCAACGCTCGCGCCACCTCCCGGCGGGACACGCTAGATATGCCGTCCCCACGGGCGCGTCGTTACCGCCGCGCAGAGAGCGTTTGCAGCACGTGCAGTTCAGCCACCGCTTCCTGCATGGCATCCATGCCTGCCGTCAAGGTACGCAGGTTATCCAGCTGTCGGGTCATGTCGGCACGCTCCTCGCGCGTACGATGACTCATTGCCGCAATGGCATCAGCCGCATGAATGCTGCGCTCGGCCATATCCGTGGCGGTCAGTACCGTGTGGGTCGCTACGTCGCGGATACGGGAGATGGTGCTGACAGCATCGTCGATATTACTTGCCGTGGCTTCCGCCTGCTCTTTGGAAGAGTGGGCCAGGCGGCGCACTTCACCCGCGACCACGGCAAATCCCCTGCCCGCTTCGCCTGCGCGCGCCGCTTCCACGGCGGCGTTAAGCGCCAGGATATTGGTCTGGAAGGCAATATTGCTGATGCCGTGCGTAATGACGCTGATGCCGTTGGAGATCGCCTCCAGATCGTCAAGCCCTTCACCCAAGCGGCTCTGCGCCTGCTGACTCTCTTTCGCACTGTGGCTGATGCCACGAATGGCGCTTTCGGCCATTTCCAGCGCGTCGCTCTGATGCTGCGTAGCGGCTTCCAGCACCGGCAGAGCCTGCACAATGGGCGCTAACTCTTGCTGATAATTGACCACCCGCGCCAGCACGCCAGACTGTACGCGGTTAAGCGTCTCCCAGCGGCGCAGCGCGCGTTGAGCATAGTGCGCCGCATAGCTGGCATACTCCACGGGGAAATGTGCCATCGCGCGCGCGTCGTGGTTAAAGAACACCAGCGCCGACAGCGTCTGATTGATGGGCACGCCGAGGATTTCGCCGAAACTAGAGAATCCCGCCGCGGGGATCCCCTTGAAGAAATGCGCATCGTGAAGCTGGTCGGCATTGCCCACGCGCCGCAGGATACAGTCGTTCATCAGGATCGCCGCCGGTTTACCGTGACGCTGAGTAAAGGCCTGCCAGTCACGTTGCGTTGCCTGCTTAAAATCCGTTTCGCGCATGAGGTAAAGCCGGTCGCCAAACTCAAGATCGCAGAAAAACTGCACGCTGTTGGGGGCCATTTTGGCGACAGAACGAATGAAAAACGCCTCACCCACTTTCACGGCGAACGTCAGTCCTTTGAGCCGCTCGGTAAGATGGTGCTCCTGGCAGTTAAGGTGCTCCGCCAGCGCCTGCGTAAAGGATTGCTGCTGCCCCTGCTGATTAAACACAGACGTCAGCGTGCGCGTTACCGGATCGGCCTCGGCGATGAGCCAGCTTTTGTTGAGTGGCTCAAAGTTCTGACTTTTGAAAGGCGAAAACGATTTTCCTGCCGCCATTCGACAAAAAACGATCAGCGCTTTGCCTTGCAGCACGCGACCGCCGAGGCCCATCCAGGTGCCGTCAAAGGTCGTGCGGCCGCCCGCCGACCCGCCGATCGCCAGGCAGGGAAAACGGCCGGTGTTATACCAGGCTTGCATCAGAAATCCTTCAGACGCTGACAGGCCGTCACAGTAAATCATGGCAAAGGTACGATCGGCGGAGAGCGGCATTTGCAGTTTCAGCGCAGCCAGCTCGCGTTGAATGGCACTGATGCGATCGGTGGCCGTGTGGGTGTCATGAAGATGCAGATCGACGACGTGCGTTTCATGTTCCGCGATCAGGCTACGCGGTAACCAGAGCCAACTGCCCTCCTGCCCATCACCTTTACAATAGGTGGACTGTTTGCCACTGGCGCTGAGCGCACCGTTGGAAGAGAGCGTTATTACGGTGAGATCCGCTGAGGTAAACCGCTGCCAGGCTTGATTGACCTGTTGAAAGTCGGCTTCTGGCGGCACGAAGGTCAGTAAAATACCCGCAGCTCGCTTGCTGAGGCCAATAGCCGAGAGCGTGTCAGGCAGATTCTGGCAGTTAAAGATGCCGTCAGCGGGGTGAGCGCGCGTAGCAAAACGGGAATTAAGGACGTTCCTGCCCAGTGTCGTGATCGCAGACATAATCGTATTTCCACAGTGATTAAAAGGGTGCTGATGATGTAAAAAAGAGGGCTAAAAGCAGGTCCGTTCGCAATCAGTACTCATGAATCGGGCTCAGCGATAAAGGTGCGCTGAGCGGGTGTTATCGACGCTCAGCGCCAGAGCTTCAGCAATTACTGTGATTGGCGTCACAAATAATAGGGCCACCACACTGCATAACCGGCAGAATGGCGGTAGGAGCCTGTCTCGTCAGGCGGCAGGCCTGAAACGCGGATTGCAGCTGTTGCCGAGAGGCAGGTGATGGTATTTTGCAGGGAAGCGCTTTGCCTGAAGGATTCAAATGCTCACGGTATGGGGACGAAAAACATCATCAAACGTGCAGGCGTTGATGTGGTGCATTGGGGAAATGCACCTGCCGCATGTGCGACATGACGTAGGACATCATTTTGGCGGTACCGATACCGCCTTTTTCGCTGCGCTTAATCCGAATCGTACAGTGCCGGTGCTGCAAGAGGGAAACGATCCGCCGCTGTGGGAAACCGGGGCCATTTTGCGCTACCTGGCGAACCGCTACGGCACCGAGAGCTTCTGGCCAGCCGATCCCGTTGCCCGGGCCAATGTGGATCGCTGGGCGGAGTGGTCGAAAATCAATGTGGCCATGGCGTTCACCGCCCCGGTGTTTTGGCGCGTCGTGCGCACGCCGCAGGCGGATCGCGACAGCCGCGCCATTGCAGAGGCGATGGCCAAGTTAGAGGCCGCCCTCTCTATTGCCGATCGACAGGTTGCAGAGCACCCTTTTCTGGCAGGAGCCACCTTTACGCTCGCCGATATTCAGCTGGGGCATATTCTCTATCGATACTACGACATTGATGTGGTGCGGCAGCCTTTCACCCACTTACGCGCGTACTACACGCGCCTGCTCGCGCGCCCGGCTTTTCAAGAACACGTTGTGGTTTCGTATGATACGCTGCGGGTCGACTAACAAGAGAGCGAGCGCACCGAGACTCGGCTTTCCTGCCCTCCCCATGGCCCGCTTTGCTTACCGCGTTTTCGCTAAAGCGGCAGCCGGGCGATCTGCACCAGCCATCGTCTGACGATGGCTTCATCTTCCGGCGTGACATCAGCCAGCAGGCCCGCTTCAGCGCTGCGCACCGCCTCTTTGCTACGTGCGAGCACCTCATGCCCAGCCTCCGAGAGTTCGATAACCTGAATTCTGCCGTGCTCAGCGTGTGGACGTCGAAGAATCATGCCGAGCCGCGCCAGATTCGCCACAATAACGCTCATGGTTTGTGGGGTCAGCAGCGACAGCCGCGCCAGCTCCGCGCCCGATGCGCCAGGATAGGCGGCAAGCATGGTCATCACCGAGAACTGCGGCAGCGTCAACCCGGCTGGTTTCAGCGCGTTTTCCATTCGTACCTTGTGTTACCGCATGCGCCTGGCGCAGCAGCCCATTTCCGATGCGCTCTATGCGCAGGTGCACGCGGCCTTTACCGTTGAGGAGACCCGCTTTCTCACCGCAGCGATCGGTGCCATCAACGCATGGAACCGCATCGCTGGCGCGCTTCGGTTCTCGCCGCCGCTGTAACTTTGACCGCGCGCAGGCAGAAACGCACCGCGCTCACCTCGCGGCTCGGAAATGTT
>Ga0058691_1000056_pt1 | contig 116834 bp, 90 predicted proteins | sample AgamicAtPrz_FD_55051 | JGI IMG/M metagenome (GOLD analysis project Ga0058691, IMG submission 55051) | Agave microbial communities from Guanajuato, Mexico - At.P.rz | ecosystem: Host-associated > Plants > Phyllosphere > Phylloplane/Leaf | place: Guanajuato, Mexico | collected 2012-05-28
GAATCCATGAACATCCGTTACCTGCTGTGTAACGCCGATGAGATGGAGCCGGGCACCTATAAAGACCGCCTGCTGATGGAGCAGCTGCCGCACCTGCTGGTGGAAGGCATGCTGATCTCCGCGTTCGCGCTGAAAGCCTACCGTGGGTACATCTTCCTGCGTGGTGAGTACATCGAAGCGGCGGCGCATCTGCGTCGCGCCATCGCGGAAGCCACCGAAGCCGGCTATCTGGGCAAGAACATTCTCGGCACCGGATTTGATTTCGAGCTGATCGTGCACACCGGCGCCGGCCGTTACATCTGCGGCGAAGAAACCGCGCTGATCAACTCGCTGGAAGGCCGCCGCGCCAACCCGCGCTCCAAGCCGCCATTCCCGGCCAGCGCCGGCGTGTGGGGCAAGCCGACCTGCGTCAACAACGTCGAAACGCTGTGCAACGTGCCGGCCATTTTGGCGAACGGCGTGGAGTGGTACACCGGCATCTCCGGCAGTGAAGACAAAGGCACCAAGCTGATGGGCTTCTCCGGCCGGGTGAAAAATCCGGGCGTCTGGGAGCTGCCGTTCGGCACCACCGCGCGCGAGATCCTGGAAGACTACGCCGGCGGCATGCGCGACGGTCTGCGCTTCAAAGCCTGGCAGCCGGGCGGTGCGGGGACCGACTTCCTGACCGCCGATCACCTCGATCTGCCGATGGAATACGGCGCGATCGGCAAAGCCGGCAGCCGTCTCGGCACCGCGCTGGCGATGGCGGTAGACCACGAGATTGGCATGGTGCCGCTGGTGCGTAACCTGGAAGAGTTCTTCGCCCGCGAGTCCTGCGGCTGGTGTACGCCATGCCGCGACGGCCTGCCGTGGAGCGTGAAGATCCTGCGTGCGTTGGAAAACGGCGAAGGGCAGCCGGGGGATATCGAAACCCTCGAACAGCTGTGCCGTTCCCTCGGCCCGGGCAAAACCTTCTGCGCCCACGCGCCAGGTGCCGTAGAGCCACTGCAAAGCGCGATTAAATATTTCCGTGAAGAGTTCGAGGCGGGCATCGCCGTGCAGCACTTCGGCAACGCTCATGCGATTGGCGGCATTCAGCCGAACAATCTGCTGAAGCAGCGCTGGTAAGCCGACTCGCCCGAACACGGCCAGAATTTTTGATTAACGCCTGCCGCAAGGCAGGCCACTTGGAAGCATGCTGACTATGGCTACGATTCATGTAGACGGCAAAGAGTATGAGGTAGACGGAGCGGACAACCTGCTGCAGGCTTGTCTTTCCCTCGGCCTTGATATTCCTTACTTTTGCTGGCATCCGGCGCTGGGAAGCGTCGGCGCTTGCCGCCAATGTGCGGTAAAGCAATACCAAAACGCGGAAGATACGCGCGGCCGTTTGGTGATGTCCTGTATGACCCCGGCATCCGATGGCACCTTCATCTCCATCGATGACGGCGAAGCGAAGCAGTTCCGTGAAAGCGTGGTCGAGTGGTTGATGACCAACCACCCGCACGATTGCCCGGTCTGTGAAGAAGGCGGTAACTGTCACCTGCAGGATATGACGGTAATGACCGGCCACAGCTTCCGCCGCTACCGCTTCACCAAGCGCACCCACAACAACCAGGAGCTGGGGCCGTTTATCTCGCACGAGATGAACCGCTGCATCGCCTGCTACCGCTGCGTGCGTTACTACAAAGATTATGCGGACGGCACCGACTTCGGCGTGTACGGCGCGCACGATAACGTCTACTTCGGTCGCCCGGAAAGCGGCACGCTGGAAAGCGAGTTCTCCGGCAACCTGGTGGAAGTGTGCCCGACCGGCGTATTCACCGACAAAACGCACTCCGAGCGCTACAACCGTAAATGGGACATGCAGTTCGCGCCGAGCATTTGCCAGCAGTGCAGCATCGGCTGTAACACCAGCCCGGGTGAGCGCTATGGCGAGCTGCGCCGTATCGAAAACCGTTACAACGGCAGCGTGAACCACTACTTCCTGTGCGACCGCGGCCGCTTCGGTTACGGCTACGTCAACCAGAAAGATCGTCCGCGTCAACCGCAGCAGCTGCGCGGCGATGACTGGATCACCCTGAACGCCGAGCAGGCGATGCAGGGCGCGGCGGACATCCTGCGTCAGGCGAAGAAAACCATCGGCATCGGCTCCCCGCGAGCCAGCCTGGAAAGCAACTTCGCACTGCGCGAGCTGGTCGGCGCCGAGAACTACTACACCGGTATCGCTCAGGCGGAGCAATCACGCCTGGCGCTGATGCTGAACGTGCTGAAAAACGGCGGTGTCCATACGCCGGCGCTGCGTGAGATCGAAGATTACGACGCGGTGCTGGTGCTGGGCGAAGACCTGACGCAAACCGGCGCGCGCATCGCGCTGTCCGTGCGCCAGGCCGTCAAGGGCAAAGCCCGCGCGATGGCGGCGGCGCAACGCGTGGCCGACTGGCAGATCGCGGCGGTGCAGAACATCGGCCAGCACGCCAAGTACCCGCTGTTCACCACCAACGTCGACAACACCCGCCTGGACGACATCGCCGCCTGGAACTACCGCGCGCCGGTAGACGAGCAGGCGCGCTTCGGCTTCGCCATCGCTCACGCGCTGGACAGCGCGGCGCCGGCGGTGAACGATCTGGCTGAAGGCCTGAACAAGAAAGTCGATATCATCGTGCAGGCGCTGACCGGCGCACGCAAACCGCTGATTATTACCGGCAGCAACGCCGGCAGCGAAGCCATCATCGAAGCGGCGGCCAACATCGCCAAAGCGTTGAAGGGCCACGGTTCCGACGTCGGCATCACCTTCGTGGCGGGCGCAGCCAACAGCATGGGCCTGGCGATGATCGGCGGCGGTTCGCTCGATCAGGCGCTGGAACAGCTGGCGAGCGGCGCAGCCGATACCGCCATCGTGATGGAAAACGATCTCTATCGCCATGCGCCGGCGGCGCAGGTGGACGCGGCGCTGGCCAAGGTCAACAACCTGATCGTCGCCGACCACCAGCGCACCGCGATCATGGACAAAGCCAACCTGATCCTCTCCTCGGCCAGCTTCGCCGAGAGCGACGGTACGCTGATCAACCAGGAAGGCCGCGCGCAGCGCTTCTTCCAAGTATACGATCCGGCCTACTACGACGACGCCAAGAAGAATCAGTTCACCGTGATGCTGGAAAGCTGGCGCTGGATGCACTCGCTGCACTCCACCTACACCAGCCGCCACGTGGACTGGACCCAGCTCGATGACGTGATCGCCGCTTGCGTCGCCGCGTTGCCGCAGCTGCAGGGCATCGTCGACGCCGCGCCGGACGCGACTTTCCGCATTCGCGGTCAGAAGCTGGCGCGTTCGCCGCACCGCTCCAGCGGCCGTACCGCCATGCGCGCCAACATCAGCGTGCACGAGCCGCGTCAGCCGCAGGATAAAGACACCATGTTCGCCTTCTCGATGGAAGGGAACAACAGCCCGCTGGCCGATCGTCAGCAGATCCCGTTCGCCTGGGCGCCAGGCTGGAACTCACCGCAGGCATGGAACAAGTTCCAGGCCGAAGTGGGCGGCAAACTGCGCCACGGCGATCCGGGCGTGCGCCTGATCGAAGCGGGGGAGGGCAGCCTCGGTTACTTCGACCGCGTGCCTGCCGCGTTCAATCCGAACGACGGCTGGCGTGTCGCGCCGTACTACCACCTGTTCGGCAGCGACGAAATGTCGCAGCGCTCTCACGTGATCCAGCAGCGCATGCCGGAAGCCTACGTGATGGTCAACCCGGCCGACGCGGCGACGCTTGGCGTCAACGCGGGCAGCCTGGTGGAGTTCAGCTGTGCGGGCCAGACCCTGCGTCTGCCGGTGCGTCTGAGTGAAACCCTGACCCAGGGCCAGGTTGGTTTGCCGCTCGGCTTGCCAGGGATCCCGCCGATCTTGGTGGGTGCTAAGGTAGACAATCTGCGGGAGGCAGCACGATGAGCTGGTTTACCCCTGAGGTGATCGACATTCTGATCGCCATTCTTAAAGCGGTCGTGATCCTGTTGGTGGTCGTGGCGTGCGGGGCATTCATGAGCTTTGGCGAACGCCGCCTGCTCGGCCTGTTCCAGAACCGCTACGGACCGAACCGCGTAGGCTGGGGCGGCTCGCTGCAGCTGGTCGCCGACATGATCAAAATGTTCTTCAAGGAAGACTGGGTGCCGAGATTCTCCGACCGGGTGATCTTCACCCTGGCGCCGATGATCGCCTTTACTTCTCTGTTGCTGGCATTTGCCATCGTGCCGGTCAGCCCGACCTGGGCGGTGTCCGATCTCAACATCGGTATTCTGTTCTTCCTGATGATGGCCGGCCTGGCGGTGTACGCCGTGCTGTTCGCCGGATGGTCGAGCAACAACAAATACTCGCTGTTGGGCGCGATGCGCGCCTCCGCGCAAACCCTGAGCTACGAAGTGTTCATCGGTCTGTCGCTGATGGGCGTGGTGATGCAGGCGGATTCGTTCAACATGCAGGCCATCGTTGAATCCCAGGCGCACGTCTGGAACGTCATTCCGCAGTTCTTCGGCTTCGTGACCTTCGCGATCGCCGGCGTGGCGGTGTGCCACCGTCACCCGTTTGACCAGCCGGAAGCCGAGCAGGAACTGGCCGACGGTTACCACATCGAATATTCCGGCATGAAGTTCGGTCTGTTCTTCGTGGGGGAATACATCGGTATCGTCACCGTGTCCGCCCTGATTGTGACGTTGTTCTTCGGCGGCTGGCAGGGTCCGTTCCTGCCGCCATTCATCTGGTTCGCGTTGAAAACGGCCTTCTTCATGATGATGTTCATCCTGATCCGTGCTGCGCTGCCGCGTCCGCGTTATGACCAGGTGATGTCCTTCGGCTGGAAAGTGTGCCTGCCGCTGACGCTGCTGAACCTGCTGGCAACCGCCGCGGTCATTTTGTACAACGCTCAATAAGGGGTGAATAAACCATGACATTGAAAGAGTTAGTGGTTGGTTTCGGCACCCAGGTGCGCAGCATTTGGATGATTGGCATGCATGCCTTCGCCAAGCGCGAAACCCAGATGTATCCGGAAGAACCGGTTTACCTGCCGCCGCGCTACCGTGGCCGCATCGTACTGACGCGCGATCCGGACGGCGAAGAGCGCTGCGTCGCCTGTAACCTGTGTGCGGTGGCCTGCCCGGTCGGCTGTATCTCGCTGCAAAAAGCGGAGCAGAAAGACGGCCGTTGGTATCCGGAGTTCTTCCGCATCAACTTCTCGCGCTGCATTTTCTGCGGCCTGTGCGAAGAGGCTTGCCCGACTACCGCTATCCAGCTGACGCCGGATTTCGAACTGGGCGAGTACAAGCGTCAGGATCTGGTGTACGAAAAAGAAGATCTGTTGATCTCGGGGCCGGGTAAATATCCGGAATATAACTTCTACCGGATGGCCGGTATGGCGATTGACGGCAAAGCCAAAGGCGAAGCCGAAAACGAAGCCAAACCGATCGACGTCAAAGGTCTGTTGCCCTAAGGAGCCAGCAAGCATGGAAATTGCATTTTACCTGGCAGGTTTGATTGCGGTGGCCGCGACGATTCGCGTGATCACCCATACCAACCCTGTGCATGCGCTGCTGTATCTGATCGTCTCGTTATTGGCGATCTCGGCAGTCTTCTTCTCGCTCGGCGCCTACTTTGCCGCCGCGTTGGAAATCATCGTCTATGCGGGCGCCATCATGGTGCTGTTCGTGTTCGTGGTGATGATGCTGAACCTCGGCAACGTGCAGCAGCAAGAGCGCGACTGGATGAAGCCGACGGTGTGGATCGGGCCTGGCCTGCTGTCGCTGGCGCTGCTGGTGGTATTGATCGTCGCGATCCGCAGCGTATCCGACCAGGGTATCAGCGGCGAGATGGTCGACGCGAAGGCGGTGGGCATCAGCCTGTTCGGGCCTTACGTATTGGCGGTTGAGCTGGCTTCAATGCTGCTGTTGGCGGGTCTGGTTGTCGCCTTCCATATCGGCCGCGAGCACAAGCCTGGCGAGGTGCTGAGCAACGCGCCGGCGAGTGGCGAAATGGCGAGAAGAAAATCGGAGGAGCAAGCATGATCCCTCTTCAACACGGCCTGATCCTGGCGGCTATCCTGTTTGTGCTCGGGCTGACCGGGCTGCTGGTGCGCCGCAACCTGCTGTTTATGCTGATCAGCCTGGAAGTGATGATCAACGCTGCGGCGTTGGCGTTTATCGTGGCGGGAAGCTACTGGGGCCAGGCGGACGGGCAGGTGATGTACATCCTGGCGATCAGCCTGGCGGCAGCCGAGGCCAGTATCGGCCTGGCGCTGCTGCTGCAGCTCTACCGTCGTCGTCATACCCTGAATATTGATACTGTCAGTGAGATGCGCGGATGAACCTATTATATTTAACAATTCTGCTACCGCTGATCGGGTTCCTGCTGTTGGCATTTTCCCGCGGTCGTTGGTCTGAGAACACGGCGGCCACCGTCGGCGTGGGCTCTATCGGCCTGGCTGCGCTGGTCACGGTGTATGTGGCGATGGATTTCTTCGCCCAGAAAGCCGCCGGCGTGCAGCTGTTCGAGCAAAGCCTGTGGACCTGGATGGCCGTCGGCAACTTCAATATCGGCGTGACCCTGGTGCTGGACGGCCTGTCGCTGACCATGCTGTCGGTGGTCACCGGCGTCGGCTTCTTCATCCACATGTTCGCCTCCTGGTACATGCGCGGTGAAGAGGGCTATTCGCGCTTCTTCGCTTACACCAACCTGTTTATCGCCAGCATGGTGGTCTTGGTGCTGGCGGACAACCTGCTGCTGATGTATCTGGGTTGGGAAGGCGTGGGCCTGTGCAGCTACCTGTTGATCGGCTTCTACTACAAAGACCCGGCCAACGGCGCGGCGGCGATGAAAGCCTTCATCGTGACCCGCGTGGGCGACGTGTTCCTGGCGTTCGCGCTGTTCATCCTCTACAACGAGCTGGGCACGCTGAACATCCGCGAGCTGATGATCCTGGCACCGCAGAAACTGGCGGTGGGCGATACGGCCATCACTTGGGCGACCCTGATGCTGCTGGGCGGCGCGGTCGGTAAATCGGCGCAGCTGCCGTTGCAAACCTGGTTGGCGGACGCGATGGCGGGCCCAACCCCGGTTTCCGCACTGATCCACGCGGCGACCATGGTGACCGCGGGCGTCTATCTGATCGCCCGTACGCACGGCCTGTTCCTGATGGCGCCGGAAGTGCTGCACCTGGTGGGCATCGTCGGTGCGGTCACTCTGCTGCTGGCCGGCTTCGCCGCGCTGGTGCAGACCGACATCAAGCGCGTGCTCGCTTACTCCACCATGAGCCAGATCGGTTACATGTTCCTGGCGCTGGGCGTGCAGGCATGGGACGCGGCGATCTTCCACCTGATGACCCACGCGTTCTTCAAGGCGCTGCTGTTCCTGTCGTCCGGTTCGGTGATCCTGGCTTGCCACCACGAGCAAAACATCTTCAAGATGGGCGGCCTGCGCAAGAGCATACCGCTGGTGTACGTCTGCTTCCTGGTGGGTGGCGCGGCGTTGTCTGCGTTGCCGCTGGTCACGGCCGGCTTCTTCAGTAAGGACGAGATCCTGGCGGGCGCGATGGCCAACGGCCACATCAACCTGATGGTGGCCGGCCTGGTCGGTGCGTTCATGACCTCGCTGTACACCTTCCGTATGATTTTCATCGTGTTCCACGGCGAAGAGAAAATCAAAGCGCATGCCGGTAAAGGCATCACTCACCACCTGCCGCTGTTGGTTCTGCTGGTGCTGTCCACCTTCGTCGGCGCGATGATCGTGCCGCCGTTGCAGGGCGTGCTGCCGGAGACGACCGAGCTGGCGCACGGCAGCGTGCTGACGCTGGAAATCACCTCCGGCGTGGTGGCTATCGTCGGCATTCTGCTGGCGGCCGCGCTGTGGCTGGGCAAACGCAGCCTGGTCAACAGCATCGCCAACAGCGCGCCGGGGCGTTTCTTCTCGACCTGGTGGTTCCATGCCTGGGGCTTCGACTGGCTGTATGACAAAGTGTTCGTCAAGCCGTACCTGGGCATTGCGAAGCTGCTGCAGCGCGATCCGCTGAACTCGCTGATGAACCTGCCGGCCGTCTTCTCCCGCTGGGGGAACCGCGGTCTGACGGTGAGTGAGAACGGTCAGGTGCGTTGGTATATAGCGTCTATGGGTGTGGGTGCAGTGGTCGTATTGGCTCTGTTGATTTTGGTTTAATTGAATAATTTAAACAGACGCATTTTTCGGGCGTAGCGCCGGGCAGGCGCTACGTACAAAGTTTGAAATTATTCGTATAAGGGACACAAAACGCCATGCTATTACCTTGGCTAATTCTTATCCCCTTTATCGGCGGTCTGCTGTGCTGGCAGCTTGAGCGCTTCGGTACTAAGGTGCCGCGCTGGATAGCGCTGATCGCAATGGGGCTGACGTTGGCGCTCTCTCTGCAGCTGTGGATGCAGGGCGGCTATACCTTGACCACGCCGAAAGGCATTCCGCAGTGGCAGAGCGAATTCCTGCTGCCGTGGATCCCGCGCTTCGGCATCTCCATCCACCTGGCGCTGGACGGCCTGTCGCTGCTGATGGTGGTGTTGACCGGTCTGCTGGGCGTGCTGGCGATCCTCTGTTCCTGGCGTGAAATCCAGAAGTATCAGGGCTTCTTCCACCTCAACCTGCTGTGGATCCTGGGCGGCGTTATCGGCGTGTTCCTCGCCATCGACATGTTCCTGTTCTTCTTCTTCTGGGAAATGATGTTGGTGCCGATGTACTTCCTGATCGCGCTGTGGGGTCACAAGGCGTCGGACGGTAAAACCCGCATCACCGCGGCGACCAAGTTCTTCATCTACACCCAGGCCAGCGGTCTGGTGATGCTGATTGCGATCCTGGGCCTGGTGTTCGTGCACTACAACGCCACCGGCGTGTGGACCTTCGATTACGAAGACCTGCTGCAAACGCCGATGTCCCACAACGTGCAATATCTGCTGATGCTGGGCTTCTTCATCGCCTTCGCGGTGAAAATGCCGGTGGTGCCGCTGCACGGCTGGTTGCCGGACGCGCACAGCCAGGCACCGACCGCAGGTTCCGTCGACCTGGCGGGCATCTTGCTGAAAACGGCGGCCTACGGCCTGCTGCGTTTCAGCCTGCCGCTGTTCCCTGAGGCTTCGCACGAGTTTGCGCCAATCGCCATGTGGTTGGGCGTGATCGGCATCTTCTACGGCGCCTGGATGGCGTTCGCGCAGACCGATATCAAGCGTCTGATCGCCTACACCTCGGTATCGCACATGGGCTTCGTGCTGATCGCCATCTACACCGGCAGCCAACTGGCTTACCAGGGCGCGGTGATCCAGATGATCGCGCACGGCCTGTCCGCCGCCGGTATGTTTATCATCTGCGGCCAGCTGTATGAGCGTCTGCATACCCGCGACATGCGTCAGATGGGCGGCCTGTGGGGGCGTATCAAATTCATCCCTGCACTGTCGCTGTTCTTCGCCGTGGCTACGCTGGGGATGCCGGGTACCGGTAACTTCGTCGGCGAATTCATGATTCTGTTCGGCAGCTACCAGGTGGTGCCGGTGATCACTGTGATTTCTACCTTCGGTCTGGTGTTCGCTTCGGTTTACTCGCTGATCATGATGCAGCGCGCTTATTACGGTGCGCCTAAATCCGACCAGCCGCTGCAGGGCATGACCGCGCGCGAGCTGTTCATCATTCTGCTGCTGGTGGTGTTGCTGGTTCTGCTGGGGGTTTACCCGCAGCCGATTCTGGATACTTCCAACGCGGCGATGAGCAACGTGCAACACTGGTTTGGTTCGTCAGTTTCAGCAATTTCAACAACAAGGCCGTAATTCGCCATGACAATAACTCCTCAACAACTGATCGCACTGCTGCCGCTGTTGATCGTCGGATTGACGGTGGTGGTTGTGATGCTAGGCATTGCGTGGCGACGCGACCACTTTATCAACGCCACCCTGACCGTGATCGGTCTCAACCTGGCGCTGCTTTCGCTGTACTTTGTTGGCCAGGCAGGCCCAATGGACGTCACCCCGCTGCTGCGGGTTGACGGTTACTCGATGTTCTACACCGGGCTGGTGCTGCTGGCGAGTCTGGCGACCTGCACCTTCGCCTATCCGTGGCTGGTCGGCTATCCGGATAACCGCGAAGAGTTCTACCTGCTGGTGCTGATCGCCGCCATGGGCGGCATCCTGCTGGCGAGCGCCAACCATCTGGCTTCGCTGTTCATCGGTATCGAGCTGATCTCGCTGCCGCTGTTCGGCCTGGTGGGCTATGCCTACCGCCAGAAGCGCCCGCTGGAAGCCGCCATCAAGTACATGCTGCTGTCCGCCGCCGCGTCGTCGTTCCTGCTGTTCGGCATGGCGCTGCTGTATGCCGAATCCGGCGATCTGTCGCTGGCCGGCCTCGGCAAGAGCCTGCAGGAAAACATGATGCACCAACCGCTGATCCTGGCCGGTATGGGCATGATGATCGTCGGTCTGGGCTTCAAGCTGTCGCTGGTGCCATTCCAACTGTGGACGCCGGACGTGTATCAGGGCGCGCCTGCGCCGGTCTCGACCTTCCTGGCGACCGCCAGCAAGATCGCGATCTTCGCGGTCGTGATGCGTCTGTTCCTGTATGCCCCGGCCGCCGACAACGAAGCGCTGCGCATGGTGCTGTCGATCATCGCGTTCTGCTCTATCTTGTTCGGTAACCTGATGGCCATCAGCCAGACCAACATCAAGCGTCTGCTGGGTTACTCGTCGATCGCTCACCTGGGCTACCTGCTGGTGGCGCTGATTGCGGTGCAAACCCATCAGCTGTCGCTGGAAACCGCCGGCGTTTACCTGGCCGGTTACCTGTTCAGCAGCCTGGGCGCCTTCGGCGTGGTCAGCCTGATGTCCAGCCCGTACCGCGGCCCGGATGCGGATTCGCTGTTCTCTTACCGCGGTCTGTTCTGGCATAAGCCAATCTTGTCCGCGGTGATGACGGTGATGATGCTGTCGCTGGCCGGTATCCCGATGACGCTGGGCTTTATCGGCAAGTTCTTCGTGATCGCGATGGGCGTCAGCGCACACCTGTGGTGGCTGACCGGCGCGGTTGTGGTAGGCAGCGCCATCGGCCTGTACTACTACCTGCGCGTGACCGTCAGCCTGTTCCTCAGCGCGCCGGAATCGCTGCAGCGCGATACCCCGAACAACTGGGCGTTGACCGCCGGTGGCGTCGTGGTGCTGATCTCCGCCGCGCTGGTGCTGCTGCTGGGCGTCTATCCGCAGCCGCTGATTTCGCTGGTGCAGATGGCGCAGCCGACGTTCTGATAACCCTTCAAACGATAAAAAGGTCGCTTCGGCGACCTTTTTTTATGTGGAAACGGCACTCAGCCGTAATGGGCGTTAAACGAGGTTTCCAGCGCCTGCACCACCGCGCGCACGCGGGCGGCGCGTTGCAAATCGGGATGCAGCACCAGCCAGATATCCACCCAGTCTTTGTTCTCCGGCAACAGGCGCACCAGCTCCGGGTCTTTGTCCGCCAAAAACGCGGAGAGCAGGCCGATGCCCAGCCCGCTGCGGGTGGCGGAACGCAGCAGCAGCTGCGAATTGCATTGCAGCACCACGTTGGGCTCGTGCAGGGCCTCGCCGCAGAAATTGTTCCAGTGGCGCGGCACCAGATCGCGCGGGAACATCAGCAGATCGTGGCCGCGCAGCTGCTCGCCCCTGAGCGGCATGCCGCGCCGCGCCAGGTAGTGTGGGCTGGCGTACAGACCCATTTCGATGGTGGCTAAGCGTTTGATGATCAGCTCATCGTCATCGGGGCGGGCGCCACGGATCGCCAGATCTGCGCCGTGGTAAGAGATATCGGCGATGTTCAGCGCCGTCAACAGCGTGACGGTGATGGCCGGATAGCGTTCCCGCAGATCTTGCAGCGCCGGCATCACGAAGGCTTCGGCCAGGGTATCGGTGGTGGCGATGCGCACGTTGCCGCTCAGGCTTTCGTCACCGCTGGCGGCTTTGCGGTTGATCGCCTGCACCGCATTTTCCATCTTCATCACGTCCGCCAGCATTTCTTCCCCCAACGGGCTGAGGGCGAAGGATTTCGGCGTGCGGATAAACAGCTTGGAACCGAGCGCGTCCTCGAAAGCGGACAGCCGTCGACCGACGGTCGCCTGATCGACATGCAGCTGGCTGGCGGCTTTGCGTAGCGTGCCGCAGCGCGCGACGGCCAAAAAGAAGCGCGCGTCGTCCCAATTTATCATGCCATTTCCTCTCTGCAGATTTGTCGGCGCCGTAGGAAACAGGCCGGGCCGGACGAATGATAACGGGTTATATCATAAAGCGTTGCTCTGCCCTGGGGGAGAGAAAGACGGCTAGCGGCCTGCACATCGGCGGTTATTTCTCCGGTGATGCAAGAATGCATCAGGGTGATTCATTCTTGACGATACTTCGCCCGCCGCCGTAACGCTATGATAAGCCCCGTTCCCGGCCCGCCGGGTGAGAAAGATGTCGATGGCAGGCCGCCGTCTGCCGACTTTGGGAGTTGAAACATGTCAGAAAATACCGCCAGCCAGATCGCGGCGCCGCAAAATGCTCAGGCGTCGCGCAGGACCATTTTATTGTTCCTGGCGCTGGCTTTGATGTCGGCATTGCTGAACAGCAGTGCGCCGACGCCGCTTTATCCGCTGTATCAGCAGCAGTTTGCGCTGAGTTCCGTCAGCCTGACCGTTGTTTACGGTGCCTACGCCGCCGGCGTACTGATCGCTTTGTTCGGCGTCGGCAATCTGGCCGGCAAAGTGAAGGATTTGCGCAGCGTGATCGTGCCGGCATTGCTGGTGGTGTTGAGCGGTGCGCTGCTGTTTGCGCTGGCGGATACCTTTGTCATGATGCTCATGGCGCGACTGCTGGCCGGGGTGGGCACCGGGGCATTGACCGGGGCGGCAAACATCGGCCTGGTGCGTTTTGGGCCACAAGACGGCGGTAAAAACGCCGCGCTGATCGCCACGTTGTCCTTTACCACAGGGTTGGCGCTGGGCCCGATCTTCAGCGGCATCGCTTTGCAGACCGGTTTTCATCCCACGACGCTGCCGTTCGCTTTCATCATGATCATTGCCGCCGTGGCGGCGTTGGGCGTGATGTTCTCGTGGCCGCGTGGCGTGGTCGCGGCGCCGACCCGCGCTGCGCCGACGGCGACAGAAAAAAGCACGCTGCTCGATGGCCTGCGTATCACCGGCGGTAAATTCTTTGTCTGTGCCGGGGCGCTGTTTATCTGTTGGGCCCTGGCCGCCAGCATTTTGGCTATTGGCCCCAGCGTGGCGGAAACGCTGTTAGGCATGCACCAGCGGGGCGTCTTTGGCTATGCGATTGCGGTGTATCTGTTGATCGCCGGTATTAGCCAGATCCTGAGCCGCCGCCTTAACGCCCGTCATTCGCTGTTGTTCGGTTGCCTGGCGCAGGTGCTGGCGGCGGTGGTATTCGCTGCGGCGATCCAATGGCATTCACTGTGGCTGGCGGCTGCGGGCCTGGTGGTGGCCGGCTATGCTTACGGCGCCATTTTCGTCGGCAGCGCGACCCTGGTAAACCTGATTTCGCCGCCGGCCAGCCATGCGCGTTTGCTTTCACTGTTTTACGTTATCGCTTATATCGCCAACTGGGTGCCGATCTTGCTGGGGATCGTGGTCGACCGTGTCGATCTGCAGCAGGCAACCCATCTGCTGTTCCTGAGCAGCACCACGGTATGCCTGTTGTTGGCATGGATGACGGTACGTGTAGGGTTCCCACGTTAATGGTTTTGTGATTTAAGTCTCTTTTATTTAATTAATCATTCTTTAATTGCATTTATATTGTGATTTTAATCACATGAAATGACCGGCTTTCGGGTAAACTGCGCGCTTTCTTTTTGCCGCGGGTCACTTTATGAACGTTCTTTTCGCCATTGCCGTTACTACCGGGATCCTCTCCGGCGTGTGGGGCTGGGTTGCCGTCAGCCTGGGGCTGATCGGTTGGGCCGGTTTTCTCGGCTGCACGGCGTATTTCGCCTGCCCGCAGGGCGGGCTGAAAGGGCTGTTGATCGGCGCGTTAACCTGCTGCAGCGGCGTCTTCTGGGCAATGGCGATCATCCACGGCAGCGAACTGGCACCGCAGTGGGAGCTGCTGGGGTATCTGCTGACCGGCGTCGTTGCGTTCCTGATGTGCATTCAGGCCAAACAGCAGTGGTTGGGGTTTGTGCCCGGCACCTTTATCGGCGCCTGTGCGACCTTCGCCGGCGGCGGAGATTGGCCGCTGGTGACGCTTTCTCTGTTGGTGGGCTTGCTGTTTGGCTATGCGATGAAAAACAGCGGTCTGTGGTGGGCGGCGCGCAGCGAAAAAGCCCGTGCCGCACAGCCGGTCAGCCCGAATGCCGGCTCAAACGGTGCCGCCGAGTGAGAGGCGGTAGTGCAGATCGTGGCGCTCGGCGCAGGGTTCGCCCGCGATCCGCAGCAGCAGCATTTCAGCGGCGGTTTTCCCCATGTCAAAGCGCGGCGTGATCACGCTGGCGATGCCCGGCGTGGTCGCCTGGCCAATATCCAGGCCGTGAAAACCCGATAGCGCAATCTCCTGCGGCACGCGCACGCCGAGACGCAGGCAGGCCTGCAACACGCCCACCGCCAGATCGTCGTTGGTGCACAGGATACCGTCCAACTGCGGGTAGCGTTCGCGCGCCATCGCCAGCATGTCGGCGCCGATCGAAACCGAAGAGACCCGATGCGGCGTGATCTGGCGCGGCGTTTGCCCCTGAGCCGCCATGGCGCGGCAGTACCCCCGATAGCGTTTATTGTCGCGGGCGTCCGACATGGCGCCAAAGTAAACGATATGCCGTTTGCCGCTGGCGAGCAGCGCTTCGGTCATGTCATACCCCGCCTGTTCATTATCAAACCCCACCGCAATCCGCCCCGGCGGCGCGTCGAGATCCATCACCTGCGCGAGGGGGATTTTGGCGGCGCCGAGGTAGGTCTCTGCGCGCAAGGTATGCGCAGAGTCGGTGAGGATCAGCCCGGCGATCGGGTAGCTCAACAGCTGTGCGATCTGCTCTTCTTCCCGCTGCGGGCTGTAATCGTAGTTCACCACCAGCGTTTGGTAACCCCGCGCTTGGGTAACGGATTCGATGCCGGCCAGCAGGTCGGCGAAGATCTGGTTGTTGAAGGAGGGGATCAGCACGCCGATGCGCGGTTTTCTGCCGGCCTGTGCGGCATCGGCGCCGGTGACGTTCAGCTCCCGCATGACCTGCGCAATGCGTTCGGCGGTGTCGGCCGCCACTTTTTCCGGCGTGCGCAGGAAGCGGCTGACGGTCATTTTGGTCACGCCGGCCAATTGCGCGATGTCCTGTAGCGTAACGCGGGGGTGTTTCATTCGGTGGCCTTCACGGGCGGCGCGGCAAGGGCGGATAGCGGTATGTTAACAAATCGATTTGGCGATAACAATGAATGCGCTCCTATTGAAAATGGCTATTTTTCAATTGGATAAATGAGTTTTACCCACTTGCTGCCTGCGTGAGATCACGTTAAGGGTAACAGGGTTTCGTAACATGATGTTCAGTGATTTCCATCACGTTTTTACCGGTAACAATCGGCTGAGATAGAGGCCTGTCCGATTGGAGGCCTGATGGCCGGGAATCACCATGAATAATCTGTTTTCACTGGATAACAAAATTGTCTTGATCACCGGCGCCTCGCGCGGCATCGGTTTTCTGCTGGCGCGCGGCCTGGCGCAGCAAGGCGCGCATATTCTGGTCAACGCCACCACCGACGAACATGCCCGGCATGCCGCCGATCGCCTGCGCGAAGAGGGCTTGCGTGCCGATGCGGCGGCGTTCGACGTCACCGATTCCCAGGCGGTGCATGCCGCCATCGATCGTATCGAAGCAGATATCGGCGCGATAGACGTCTTGATCAACAACGCCGGCATCCAGCGCCGCCACCCGTTCACCGAGTTTCCGGAGCAAGACTGGGACGACATCATCGCCGTCAACCAGAAGGCGGTTTTCATCGTGTCGCAAACCGTGGCGCGTTATATGGTGCCGCGCCGGCGCGGCAAGATAGTCAACATCGGCTCGATGCAAAGCGAGCTGGGGCGGGACACCATTACCCCTTATGCGGCCTCCAAGGGCGCGGTGAAAATGCTGACGCGCGGCATGTGCGTGGAGCTGGCGCGCTACAACATTCAGGTCAACGGCATCGCCCCCGGCTACTTCAAAACCGAGATGACACAGGCGCTGGCCGACGATCCGGCCTTCACCGCCTGGCTGACCCAACGCACGCCCGCCGCACGCTGGGGCGATCCACAGGAGCTGATCGGCGCGGCGGTGTTCCTGGCCGCTGACGCCTCCGCTTTCGTCAACGGGCAACTGCTGTTTGTCGATGGCGGCATGTCGGCGGCGGTGTAATCTTTTTTCGTGGAGTGTTGAGATGAAAATGCAAACCCAGTCCTGCGTGGTCAATGGCAAGCGAGACGTGGCGGTGATTGCGCAAGAAGTGGATTACCGGGGGCAGGGAACGCTGGTGAAAATCAGCCGCGGCGGCATCTGCGGCTCGGATCTGCATTACTTTCAGGAAGGCAGGGTCGGCAATTTTCAGGTGCGCCAGCCGATGGTGCTGGGCCATGAGGTGATCGGCGAGGTGGTCGCCAGCGATTCGCCGCAGCTGCCGGTCGGGCAGAAGGTGGCGCTCAATCCCAGCAAACCCTGCGGGCAGTGCAAATACTGTCTGGCGCAGCAAAGCAATCAATGCGTCGAGATGCGCTTTTTCGGTAGCGCGATGTATTTTCCGCACGTTGACGGGGCCTTTACCCAATACAAAGTGGTGGATAGCGCGCAGTGCATTCCTTACGGCGCCGATCGCGACGACAGGGTGATGGTGTTCGCCGAACCGCTGGCGGTGGCGATCCACGCGGCGAAGCAGCCCGGCGACGTGACGGGGAAAAAGATCTTCGTGTCCGGCGTCGGCCCGATCGGCTGCCTGCTGGTGGCGGCGCTGAAAGCGCTGGGCGCCGCCGAGATTGTCTGTGCCGATCTCAGCCCGCGCTGCCTGGCGATCGCCAGGCAAATGGGGGCCGATCGGTGCCTGCATGCCGCGGACGACGATGTTAGCGATTATCAGCAGGACAAAGGGTATTTCGACGTCGCCTTCGAAGTGGCGGGGCACCCGCAGTCGCTGCAGCGCTGCCTGGAGATCACCCGCGCCAAAGGCACCGTGGTGCAGGTGGGCATGGGCGGCAGCTTCCCCGATTTCCCGCTGATGTTGTTGATCGCCAAAGAGTTGAATCTGCTCGGATCGTTCCGCTTCGTGGCGGAGTTTGCGCTGGCGGTGGCGTGGCTGGCCGACGGCGTGGTCGATCCGCTGCCGTTGCTGTCGGCGGAGTTCGCCAGCGGGCAGCTGGCGCAGGCGCTGGAGTTTGCCGGCGATAAGCGCCAGGCCGCCAAGGTGCAATTGGTGTTTTAGGGTAAAAGTCCGATGGCCGCAGGCGGCGATCCTTGTCTATAGTGTAGGAACGCTTAATTTTTCAACCACGGAGATCTCACTATGGCAAGACATACGGATGCTGAGCAAACTACGCTGGATGACGATCTGAGAATGCTGACCGAGACGCTGGAAGAAGTGCTGCAATATACCGGCGATCGCGCGGATCAGGCCTACATCGACATCAAGTCGCACGCCGAGCAGGCGCTGAGTGAGGTTAAGGCGCGCTGGGCGAACACCGGCGAATCCTACTATGCGCGCGCCAAAGAAGCGGTGCACCGCACCGACGACTACGTGCGGGATAAACCCTGGCACAGCGTAGGCATCGGCGCCACCGTCGGGCTGGTGCTGGGACTGCTGCTGGCACGCAAATAACGACGTCGGGCGGCGGCCTGCGCCGCCGCCCGACAGCTACGTATCTTCTTTCCCCAAAATCACTTCCACCTGATGGATCCTGCCGTCGTCCCGCAGCGCGATCGTCGGCTCCGACTGAGGGGTGCCGTCAACGATGATCTGCGTTTCGCCTTCTCCCTGGCGCACGACCAGCTGATATTCGCTGGCGCCTTCGCGGTAGTTGATCGTGAATTGCGGCCAGTCGGCCGGCAGACGCGTATCGATCGTCAGCCGATCGCCGCGGCGTTTCAGGCCCAGCAGCGACTCGAGAATCAAGCGATACATCCAGCCTGCCGAGCCGGTATACCAACTCCAGCCACCCCGGCCGATATGCGGCTCAACTGCGTAGACATCAGCGGTCGCCACGTAAGGTTCGACTTTGTAACGTTCGGCGGCGGCGCTGTCCAGGCTGTGGTTGATGGGGTTGATCAGCGCCATCAGCTGCCAGGCGCGTTCGATGTCACCCATTTCGGCGAAGGCCATCACCGCCCATACCGCGCCGTGGGTGTATTGGCCGCCGTTTTCCCGCACGCCGGGCAGATAGCCGCGGATATAGCCGGGATCGGGGCCGTTGCCGTCGAACGGCGGCGTCAACAGTCTGATCAGCCTGGCCTGCGGGTCGACCAGATGTGTATCCAATGACTGCATCGCCTGCCGACTGCGCTGCGGATCGCCGGCGCCGGACAGCACCGACCAGCTTTGCGCAATGGCGTCGATGCGGCACTCCGCGGCCAGGTGTGAGCCGAGCGGTTCGCCGTTGTCGAAATAGCCGCGGCGGTACCATTCGCCATCCCAGGCATGGTTGTGCAGGTTGTCCTTCAGGGCGGCGGCCTGGCGGCGGCACTGTGCGGCCAGGTCGTCATCGTGGTGGCGTTCCGCCAGATCGCCGTAGCGCTGCAGGATGGAAAACAGGAAGAAGCCGAGCCAGACGCTTTCGCCGCGGCCTTCCAGCCCGACCCTGTTCATGCCGTCGTTCCAGTCGCCGGCCCCCATCAGCGGCAACCCGTGCTCGCCGAAGGTCAGGCCGTGTTTCAGCGCGCGCGCGCCGTGCTGGTACAGGCTTTCCCGCATTGCGCTCTGCGCCGGCTGTTCATAGGCGGACTCTTCGCCGGGCGCCAGCTGGCGCGCCTCCAGATAGCCCACCTGTTCGGTCAAAATGCTCTCGTCGCCGGTGGCGTCCAAATAATGACACATCGCCAGCGGCAGCCACAGATAGTCGTCGGAACAGCGGGTGCGCACGCCGTTGCCCTGCGGCGGATGCCACCAGTGCTGCACATCGCCCTCGATAAACTGGCGTGAGGCGCACAGCAGGATCTGTTCGCGCAGCCGTTGCGGCGCGGCGTGGGTCAGTGCCAGCGTGTCCTGCAGCTGATCGCGGAAGCCAAAGGCGCCGCCGGATTGGTAGTAGCCGCTGCGTGCCTGAATGCGGCAGGAGAGAGTTTGGTACAGTAGCCAGCCGTTAGCCAGCAGATCGACCGCCGGATGCGGCGTGCCGATCTGCACCTTATTCAGGATGCCGTCCCAATAGGCGGCGACCTGTTGCCGTTCGTCTTGCAGGCGATCTTCATCCAGGTAGCGCTGCAGCAGCATGTCGGCCTCGTCGGCGTTTTGTCCCAGTCCCAGGACGAACACCAGGCTGCGCTGATCGCCGTCGATCAGGCTGAGCGCCGACTGTACCGCGCCGCACGGATCCAGCCCGGCGCCGACCCTGCCGGAAAGCCGGCGCAGTTTCAGCACCGCCGGATTGGCCAGCGTGCCGTTGCGGCCGAGGAATTCACGCCGATCGCCGCTGATGGAACAGTGGGCGCCGGTAACGCCGAAAAAGGCGGTGCGCTCGGAACCGTTGCCGCCGTAATGGTTGGTGGCCAGAATGCCGCAGCCGCCCGTCGTCGTCGCGGCCTGTGTCACGACGTGCATGGCGGTTTTACTGCGCAAATCGCCGAGGATGAATTCCATGTAGCCGGTGGCGGAGAGTTTGCGCGTGCGGCCTGAACCGTTGGTCAGCGTCAGCAAAAACAGCTTCACCGGCGCGTCCTGCGCCACCAGCATCGTCAGCTGGCTGTCGATGCCGCCTTCGCGGTGCTCGAACACGCTGTAGCCAAAGCCGTGGCGCGTCAAATAGTGGCCGCGACCGCGGGCCGGCAGCGGCGTGGGGGACCAGACGTGGCCGCTTTCCTCGTCGCGCAGATAAAACGCTTCGCCACCGCGATCGCTGATGGGATCGTTATCCCACGGCGTCAGCCGGTACTCGTGAGCGTTTTCGTACCAGCTATAGGCCTGACCGCTTTCTGAGATAACCGTGCCAAACAGCGGGTTGGCGATAACGTTTGACCAGGGTGCCGGAGTGATCTTGTTCTCGTTCATCGCAATGACATATTCGCGTCCGTCGCTGGAGAATCCGCCCAGCCCGTTAAAGAATTGCAGGTCTTCGATGGCGGGCAACTGCGGCGAATGCAGGTTGCGCGGCAGGTTGTCTACCGTCGCCAGCTTCGACGACGCGGTGACCGGAGACAGCGGCTGTTGCAGGGTTTGCGGCAGCTGCAGGCGTTGGTTGAGCTGCTCCGCCAAACCGCCGCGTCGGTCGTCGAGATAGATGCGCGCCACGCTGAGCAGCAGACGATGGTCTTCCGGCGACATATGTTCGCTGGTCCGCACGAAAATGCCCCCCGGCTTGTCGGTCAGGGTGGATTCCATGCCGGCGGCGATCAAGCCCATGATCTGATTTTGCAGATCCTGGCGGTAGCCGCCGACGTCTTCGTTGAGGATCACCAGATCCACCTGCAGCCCCTTAAGGCGCCAATAGTTGTGTGCCTGGATCAGCTGCTGCACCAACGCGATATTCTCCGCGTCGCTGACCGTCAGCAGCACGATCGGCAGATCGCCTGAGATCGAATGCCCCCATAACCCGGACTGGCCGCGGCGGTTGCTGATGATTTCACCGCCGCCAGCGCGCATTTCCTGCGCCGGGAACACCACGGCGCCGGCCAGACGGTTGAACAGATTGGCGTCTTCCTCATTGGCGTTCAGTTGGCGCAACACCACCTGGCTGTGTGACCAGGCCAGTTCGAAGACGCGATCCGCCAAGTGGCGATCGCGATACTTTTCCAGCATCGCCAGACAGGAGGCGCGATCCTCGCAAACGCCGTAAAACACATCCAGCGTCAGCGGAACGTTGGGTTCCAGCACCACGCGCTGGCGGATGGCGATGATCGGATCGATAACCGGCCCGGCGCTGTTGGTCAGCGGCGCATTGTGGTACAACGCCTGCGGATTGGCCGGCGTGCGGCCGCGGCCGATAAATATGCCGCGATCGGTTTCGAACGAGGTTTGCGCGCTGTTTCCCTGTACCGTCATCATGTGCAGCAGCCACGGGCACGTCTCTTTGGGCTCGCGCGGTCTGCGATGACACAGGATCGCTTCCTGGTCTGGCAGTAGCTCGGTTTGCACGAACAGATTGCTAAAGGCCGGGTGCGCCAGATCGTTCCCGGCCGGTGCCAGCACCACTTCGGCATAGCTGGTGATCTCAAGGATGCGCGGCTGTTTACCGCGGTTGATGAGCGTCAGGCGGCGCAGTTCGATATCATCTTCCGGCGAAACCACCACCTGCGTTTTGACCGAAAGCGTGCCCAGATGGCGCTGGAATTCGGCGCCGGCGTCGTTGAACACCGCGCGATAGTCTTTGACGCCGCCGCCGCCGATCGGTTGCCAGGTATTGCTCCACACTTCGCCGGTTTGCGGATCGCGCAGGTAGCAGAAAGCGCCCCAGTTATCACGGGTGGCGTCCTCGCGCCAACGGGTCAGCGCCAGGTTTTGCCACCGGCTGTAACTGCCGCCGGCCTGCGATAGCATCAGATGATAGTTGGCGTTGGACAACAGTTGCACTTCGGGTATCGGCGTATCGACGCGGGTGAATTCACGCGCGCTGAAGCTGGCCGGCTGGATGGTGCCTTCGTGGGTTTCGAAATGACGACGCGGGCTATAGAGCTCGACTGCGTCCGGCACGCGTTCCTGCAGCAGCAGGCGCGCTGACTGGAAGGCGGGATAGCGGGCGAAACGCGCCACCATCGGCGCATCCAGCAGCAGGTGCGACAGCGCCAGGAACCCCATGCCCTGGTGGTGTGCCATGTAGGAGCGGACGATCGTGTACAGTTGCCCGCGGCTCAGGCGTGCGGTGGTGTAATCGAGCGCTTCGTAAAAACCGTATCGCCCTTTGGCGCCGTTGTGTTCCAGCGTCAGCAGGTTATTGCAAGCGGCGACGGGCTCAACGATCAGTGCCATCAGCGTCGCGTAAGGGGCGATCACCATATCGTCGGCCAGGCCGCGCCGCAGCCCCAAACCGGGCACCCCAAAGGCGTGATATTGATAATTTTGCTGCGCGTCGAAGCCGAAATAGCCGGATTCGGAAACGCCCCAGGGGACGCCGCGCTCCTTACCCCAGGCGATTTGGCGCGCCACCGCCGCGCGGCACATCTGCACCAGCAGCGAATCGGGATAGGCGGGCATGACCAACTGCGGCATCAGGTATTCGAACATCGACCCGCTCCACGACATCAGCGCAGGCTCCTTGTCGATGACGGTGAACAGCCGGCCAAGGGCGAACCAGCTGCGCTGCGGCACCTGATTGGTCGCGATGGCCACGTAGTTGGTCAGACGGATTTCCGACGCCAGCAGATCGTATTTGCTGCTGTCCATGCGGTTATGGTCGCAGTTGAAGCCGACGCTCAGCAGGTGGGTCGATTCGTCATACAGGAAGTGGAAGTCCATCTGCGCCATTTTTTCCAGCCGCTGCCGTAGGCTGCCGAGTTGCGCCAGGCGCTGTTGCGCCAGCGCGGCGGCGGCATCGAGCCGGCTTTGTTGCTCGGCCGAAAGCCCCAGGTTCGCCGGGGCGTCGGCCAACCAGCGCAGGCTGGGCGGCTGCGACAGATCCGGCGGCGCATCGCTCAGCCAGCCATACCATTGCGCCCATTCCGCACAGAGTTCATTAAGCTGCTGATGGAGCGCGCCGGCCCAGCGTTTAGTTTCTTCGCCGTGGTTTAACGCCGGCTCCTGCAACCCGTTGCTGTAGTTGCGCATGGCGTCCAATTCAAGCAGCAGCGCGGCGTACGGGCTGTTTTGCGCCTGTTGCCAATGTTGGCGCAGTTTGGCCAGGTTTTTCGGCGCTGCGTTTCCCCACTGCTGTTCCAGCAGTTCCAGGCTGTCTCCCAGACCGGCCACTATCCGCTGCGGATCGATGATCGGCTGTTGGGCCAGCGCCGGCAGCCCGGCGCAGAGCGTCAGCAGATGCCCGGCCAGGTTGCCGCTGTCGACGCTGGAAATATAGCGCGGGTTTAACGGCTCTAAGGTGCGCGTGTCGTACCAGTTGTACAGATGGCCGCGATAGTGCTCCATGCGATCCAGCGTATCGAGCGTCAGTTCAATGCGGCGCAGCGCCTCGCACAGCGTCAGGTAGCCGAAATCGCAGGCGGTGAGGTTGGCCAATAGCGACAAACCGATATTGGTCGGCGAGGTGCGGTGCGCTATCACCGGTTCCGGTATTTCCTGATAGTTGTCCGGCGGCAGCCAGTTCTCCTGAGCATTGACGAAGGTGTTGAAAAAGTCCCAGGTCTGGCGGCTGGTATGGCGCAGGAAGCGCCGTTGCTCCTCATCGATCGCCGTTTTGCTGCGCTGCGGCTCGCGGCTCAGGTAGTAGAGCAAGAACGGCGCGAATACCCACAGCGCGGAAAGCGGCAAGGCGACGACGAGCGCCATCGGGTTATGCCACGCGGTGAGCAGCAGCAACCCCGCCCCGGCCAGCGGATTGACCCACATGGCGCGATAGAAATTGGTCGGCGTCACCCGCAGGCGCGTTTTGCTCTGGGCGTAGCTGGTCCACTCTTGCAGATTGCGTTGGCTGAACAGCAGGCGCCATAGGGTAACGGCGATCGCTTTCAGGCTGTACAGCGCTTCGTGCGGGAGTGCCGCGAGGCGCAGGCCGATTTGTGCCAACCGGTGCAGCGTGCCCTTCAGCGCCAGCCGCACATGCTGGAGAAACGGGCGGCGTGGCGGTTTGCGCGCGATGTCCTGCAGCAGCGCCAGCGCGGAAGGCAGCAGCAGAAGGATAAAGACCACCGCCAGCCAGTAACCGGTGTTGGGCAACCCTGTCAGGCAGCAGAATAAAAGCAGCAACAGGCTGGGGGCCACCAGGCTGCGGCGCAGGTTGTCGAACAGCTTCCACTGCGACAGCGCGCTCAGCGGGTTGGCGCAGCGTGAGCCGTCCGCTTTTTTCACCCGCGGCAGCAGCCAGTTAAGCAACTGCCAGTCGCCGCGGATCCAGCGCGAACGGCGCGCCACGTCGACCAGATAGTTGCTGGGATATTGCTCATACAACAGCACATCGCTCAACAGCCCCGAGCGGGCATAGCAACCTTCCAGCAGATCGTGGCTCAGCACTAAATTCTCCGGGCAGGTGCCTTGCAGGCTGCGCGCAAACACGTCCACGTCGTAAATGCCTTTGCCGATGAATGAGCCTTCGCCAAACAGATCCTGATAAATGTCCGACGCCATGCGCGTATAGGGATCGTTGCCCGGCGTGCTGCTGCATAAGGCGGCGTAACGTCCCTGACCAAAACGCGGGATCTCTTCGGCCATGCGCGGCTGCAAAATGGCGTAGCCTTCCACCACGCGCTGTCTGTTTTCGTCATACTGCGGCTGGTTGAGCGGATGCGCCATGGCGGCGATCAACTGGTGAGCGGTGTCGCGCGGCAATACGGTATCGCTGTCGAGGGTGATGACGTATTTGACGTTTTTCAGAGCCTCAAGGCCGGTGCCAACCAGGCTGGAGAAGGCGTTGTCGCGGTTGCGTAGCCAGTCGTTAAGCGCATTCAGCTTGCCGCGTTTGCGCTCCAGCCCCATCCACACGCCCTGTTTGTCATTCCACTGCCGATCGCGGTGGAACAGGAAAAAGTGGCCCGGCCCTTCACAGGGATAGCGTGCATTCAGCGCGCCGATTTTTTCACTGACGTAAGCCAGCAACGTGGCGTCGTCAGCCTGCCGCTGATGCGGGGCGTCGTTAAAGTCGGTGAGCAGCGCGAAATGCAGGTGTTTCATCGCATTACCCAGATAACAGACCTCCAGCGCGTTGAGCAGCCGGTCGATGCCGGTTTTCTCGTCGAGCAGGGTGGGGATCACCACCAATGTGCGGAACTCGGCCGGAATGCCGCAGGAGAAATCGAGCCTCGGCAAAGGTCGGGGTTCCCGGCTGCGGGTCGTAACCTCGCTGAGCAGGTTAAGCACGAATTGGCTGACGACGATCGCCAACGGGAAAAACAGCAGCGCCAATCCCCACCAGCTGATGCCGCTGCCCGCCGCGTGGCGCAACAGTTCCGCACAGCTGGCGGTGGTGAGCAGGCTGAGGCTGCCGAGCCAGGACAGCAGCGGCGCCTGGTTCAGCGCGTGGCGCACCCGGGTAATGCGGCCGAGGCGTACCGCCAACTGCTGTTCCAGCGCCGGTCTGCCGTCGTCGATCAGGTAGTAGCCGATGTGATGGTTGCGCGCATCGCCGACGGGATCTTCCGCCGCCACTCGCGCCATGTTGAGCACGTGTCGCGCAACCTGTACCTCGTCGTGCGGGCTGTGGCGGGCCAGCATTTCGATCACGTGGCGATAGTGATCGCGGGTGTCGAAGTGCATCATCGGATACACCCCAGCCGGATCCTGACGCAGCGTTTGATCTACCAGGCTCATGGTTTCCACAAATTCCGCCCAATCCATTTCGCTCAGCTGGCGCAGGCCGGCGATGCTGTTGCTGACCGACAGTTGGCTGACCGCCAACTGTTGGTTGAAGCGGTGGATCAGTTCATCGGAGGTCATGCTGACCTCCGCCAGACGCTGTTCCACCCAGGTGAGCGGCAGCGCCAGCATGGTGCCGTGTCCCTGCAGACGGCGCACCAGCTCGGCGACGAAGGCGCTGGTGCGCGGCGGATTGGATCGCGCCATGTCGGCGATAACGATGATCAAATTGGCCGGATCGTTTTCCGCCGATTCCAGCATTTTATTGACCCAGTCATCGGCCAGGTTGCGTTCACGCTGAGCCTGCGCTACCTCGACGCTGACGCGACGCAGGTTGTCTATCAGCGCCAGACGCAGCATGCCCGGCAGCGCCCACAGTTCACCCAGCGTCAGATTGGTTTCCTTTTGATAGGCGGCGATATAGCGCGTCAGGCTCTCTGCGTCCCAGCGCCCGTCGCCGTGGGTGATGGCTTCGGCGGCGATGTCGTAAATGCGCGGGCAGTTGTGCGGTGCAGTCAGCTGCGGCAAGCCGCGACCAAAGGTCTTAGGCAAGTGATGTCGCACCACGCGGATTTGCTCTTCTATCAAATAGTAATTATCGAGCAACCACTCCCCGGCGGGCGTCATGCTGCTTTTTTTGCCGTTGCTGAGCTGGCGGCAGCTCTCAGCCAGCACCCGTTCGTTGTGATCCAGCCGCTTCAGCAAATAGTAGGGGGTCTTACGCGTCGCCAGTTTGTGAGAGCGTGCCAGACGCTGGCCGTAGCGTTCCATCTGATCGACGGAAAACAGCTCGGCCTTGATGGTGCCGCCGAGCGGTTCCGGTTCGCCTTTAGCGCTTCTGGCGGCGATCGGCTTTATTTTGCTATTTTTGCGTTGACTTCTTAACCAATTGATAAGTTTTTCTTTCACACAAAAGCTCCTCACTTCTGACCAAAAGGGCAGCCGGTAAACCCGCTGGGAGTGCGTGAACATCCTGTATCTGGCGCCGGGAACATATGGCGTGGATTTGTTGCAGGAAGGAACAGACCTTTCCAGTATAGCTGTTCAGAATGAGATGTGTCTGTTTTTTAATCGTATTGTTTAATTTTAATAAACATTTGTCGAGGCGGGGCGTTCTGACCTATGCCCGATCAGCAACGGTATGTCATGGAGGTTGACTTGCTGTGGCGGGAAGTTACGTCAGGATAAACTCACTGGGTATTTCCCTGGTTTTTGTATGGACGGATTGAGCTCAGAATGTCGCAGGTGTAAAGTATTTGTGTTTTTATTGTTTGTTTTTTGTTCTAAATCAAATAATTATCTGGTGTAAACACCCAGGGATATACGGCGTTCTTGCGCTGGCGCAAAAGCCGTGAAAATAACACCTCATATAATACAGAGCGTAACTACAGGCGCAGCGTCCGTCGGCTGCGCCGGAGACGATCTCTGCTAACTGACTTGTGAGCGAACTATGTCGACAAGTGTTTTTAATCGCCGGTGGGCGGCTGTGCTGCTCGAGGCGCTGGCCCGCCATGGGGTGCGGCATGTTTGTATCGCTCCGGGATCGCGCTCCACGCCGCTGACGCTGGCCGCCGCGGCTAACCGATCGTTTATCTGTCATACCCATTTTGACGAGCGCGGGCTCGGCCATCTGGCGCTTGGGCTGGCGAAGGCGGCGCGTGAGCCGGTGGCGGTGATCGTCACGTCCGGCACCGCGGCGGCCAACCTTTATCCCGCGTTGATCGAAGCCGGCCTGACCGGTGAGCGGCTGGTGTTTCTCACCGCCGATCGGCCGCCGGAGTTGATCGACTGCGGCGCCAATCAGGCGATCCGTCAAAACGGCCTCTACAGCAGCCACCCGACGCTGGCGATCGATCTGCCACGTCCTACGCCGGATATTCCGGCCGCGTGGCTGGCCTCCAGCGTCGACAGCGCGATGGCGCGCCTGCAGCACGGCGCTTTGCACATCAACTGCCCGTTCGCCGAGCCGCTGTACGGCGGCGACGAACGTCACTATGCCGATTGGTCCGCCGCGCTGGGCGACTGGTGGCAGAGCGATCGCCCGTGGCTGCAGGAAAGCGAGACGCATGCGGCGCCATTGCCGCAGCCGGACTGGTTCTTCTGGCGGCAAAAGCGCGGCGTGGTGTTGGCCGGGCGCATGAGCGCGCAAGAGGGCGCGCAGGTGGCCGACTGGGCCGCAACGCTGGGCTGGCCGCTGATCGGCGACGTGCTGTCGCAGACCGGGCAACCGCTGCCCTGCGCCGATTTGTGGCTCGCTCACCCGCAGGCGCAGCGCGTACTGCAAGATGCGCAGCTGGTGGTGCAGTTCGGCGGCAGCCTGACCGGTAAGCGCCTGCTGCAGTGGCAGGCGCAGTGCCGGCCGGAAGAGTATTGGATCATCGACGAGCTGCCGGGGCGGCTCGATCCGGCCCAGCACCGGGGGCGGCGCCTGCGCGCCGGCGTGGCGCAGTGGTTGGCACAGCACCCGGCGCAGCCGCGCCAGCCTTGGGCCGCCGGGCTGGCCGTGCTGGCGGATAAGGCACTGACGGCGGCATCCACGCATCTGCACGATAACTTTGGCGAAGCGCAGCTGGCGCACCGCCTGCCGGAGCTGCTGCCGGAGAACGGCCAGCTGTTTCTCGGCAACAGCCTGGTAGTGCGTCTCATCGACGCGTTAACGCCATTGCCCGTCGCCTACCCGGTATTCAGCAACCGCGGTGCCAGCGGCATCGACGGCCTGATCTCCACCGCTGCCGGCGTGCAGCGCGCCACCGCCAGACCGACGTTGGCGGTGGTGGGCGATCTTTCCGCTCTGTATGACCTCAATGCGCTGGCGCTGCTGCGCCAGAGCTCGGCGCCGACGGTGCTGATCGTCGTCAACAACAACGGCGGCCAAATTTTCTCGCTGCTGCCGACGCCGGAAGAGGATCGTCAGCGCTTTTACTGCATGCCGCAGAACGTCGAGTTCAGCCACGCGGCGGCGATGTTCCAGCTGGGTTACGCGCGGCCGGTGAACTGGAGCCAGCTGCAACAGGCGGTTGAACAAGGCTGGCGGCGCGGCGGCGCCACGCTTATCGAACTGCAGGTGCCGCCGAGCGCGGGGGCCGAAAGCCTGCAATACCTGGTGCAACAGATGGCGGTGCAATGATGCTGGCGACGCGAATTTTGCAACAGGGCGAGGCGGGCCGCCCGTGGCTGGTGTGGCTGCATGGCCTGCTTGGCAACAACAATGAATGGCGGGTGATCGCCGCGCGCAGCCCGGAATGGCCGTCGCTGGCCATCGATCTGCCCGGCCACGGCGATTCCGTGGCGGTGAGCTGCCGCGGCTTCGACGACATCAGCGCGCAGATCGCCGCCGCGCTGCAGCTGCGCAATATCGAACGCTATTGGCTGGTGGGCTACTCGCTCGGCGGGCGCATCGCCATGTATCACGCCTGCCACGGCCACCATGCCGGCCTGCAGGGGGTGATCGTCGAGGGCGGTAATCCGGGGCTGGAGGACGAAGAACAGCGCCGCCAGCGCTGCGAACAGGATGCGCTGTGGGCGGCGCGTTTTCGCAGTGAGCCGATCGCCGAGGTCCTGGCGGACTGGTATCAGCAGCCGGTGTTCAAAGAGCTCAGCCACGTGCACCGCCAGGCGCTGATCGCCGCGCGCTCGGTCAACAGCGGCCCGGCGATCGCCGACATGCTCGAAGCCACGTCGCTCGGGCGGCAGCCCTATCTGGCGCCGCAGCTGCGCCAACTGACCGTGCCGCTGCGGGTGCTGTGCGGTGAGAACGACCCCAAATTTCAACGGCTGGCGCGCGACGCCGGGTTGCCGTTGCGCATCGTGCCGCAGGCTGGGCACAACGCGCACCTGGCCAATCCGCAGGATTTCGTCGCCGAGCTGCAGACCTTTCTCGTTAACCCTGGTTAAAGGAACCGAACATGCTTTATCCGAATGAAGAACAGCTGTATGCCGCCATCGCCTGGCAGGATTGCACCGGCGATTTCGAAGACATTCTGTATCACAAGTCCGCCGACGGCATCGCCAAAATCACCATTAACCGGCCGCAGGTGCGCAACGCGTTTCGCCCGCAAACGGTTAAAGAGATGATCGACGCGCTGGCCAACGCCCGTTACGACGACGGCATTGGCGTCATTATTCTGACCGGCGCCGGCGATAAGGCCTTCTGCTCCGGCGGCGATCAGAAAGTGCGCGGCGATTACGGCGGCTATCGCGACGACAGCGGCGTGCATCACCTCAACGTGCTGGACTTCCAGCGCCAGATCCGCACCTGCCCGAAACCGGTGGTGGCGATGGTGGCCGGTTATTCGATCGGCGGCGGTCATGTGCTGCACATGATGTGCGATCTGACCATCGCGGCGGATAACGCCATCTTCGGCCAGACCGGCCCTAAAGTGGGCTCGTTCGACGGCGGCTGGGGCGCGTCTTACATGGCGCGCATCGTCGGCCAGAAGAAGGCGCGCGAAATCTGGTTCCTGTGCCGCCAGTACGATGCCGCTGCCGCGCTGGACATGGGGCTGGTCAATACCGTGGTGCCGCTGGCCGATCTGGAAAAAGAGACGGTGCGCTGGTGCCGCGAAATGCTGCAGAACAGCCCGATGGCGCTGCGCTGCCTGAAGGCGGCGCTGAACGCCGACTGCGACGGCCAGGCCGGTTTGCAGGAGCTGGCGGGCAACGCCACCATGCTGTTCTACATGACCGACGAAGGGCAGGAAGGGCGCAACGCGTTCAACGAGAAGCGTCAGCCGGACTTCAGCAAATTCAAGCGTAACCCGTAATGAACGGGGTAAACCGCAGCGCGGCGCTTTACCGTTACAGCCTGCCGATGGAGGCGGGCGTGGTGCTGCGCAATCAGCGGTTGAAAACGCGTGACGGATGGGTGGTGCAGCTGCGTCAGGGCGAGCGTGAAGGCTGGGGAGAGATCGCGCCGCTGCCGGAATTCAGCCGGGAAACGCTGGCGCAGGCCGAACAGGCCGCGTTGGACTGGCTGCAGGCCTGGTTGGCGGGCAACGAACCGGATGACAGCGCGCTGCCTTCGGTGGCCTTTGGGCTCAGCTGCGCGCAGGCCGAGCTGGAGCAGCGCTTGCCGACGCAGGCGGATTTCCGCAAGGCGCCGCTGTGTACCGGCGATCCGGATGAGCTGTTCGAGACATTGAACGCCTTGCCGGGCGAGAAAGTCGCCAAGGTGAAGGTGGGGCTGTATGAGGCGGTGCGCGACGGCATGATCGTCAACGTGCTGCTGGAGGCGCTGCCGGATCTGCGGCTGCGGCTGGACGCCAACCGCAGCTGGACCCGCGCCAAAGCCGACGGCTTCGCCAAATACGTCAACCCGGCGTGGCGCGATCGCATTGCCTTTTTGGAAGAGCCCTGCAAGACCCGTGATGAATCGCGCGATTTCGCCCGGGCGACCGGCATCGCCATCGCCTGGGATGAGAGCGTGCGCGAGGCGGACTTTGTGGTGCAGGCCGAGCCGGGCGTGGCGGCTATCGTGATCAAGCCGACGCTGGTCGGCAGCCTGGCGCGCTGCCAGACGTTGGTGGCGCAGGCGCACGCGGCGGGGCTGACGGCGGTGATCAGCTCCAGCATCGAGTCCAGCCTGGGGTTAACCCAGCTGGCGCGCATCGCCCGCTGGCTGACGCCGGGCACCGTGCCGGGGCTGGATACCCTGGGGTTGATGCAGGCGCAGGTGCTGCGGCCTTGGCCGGGTAGCGCATTGCCGCTGCTGGATGCCTCGGCGCTGGAGTGCCTATGGCGCCGTTAAGCGATTGGCCGTGGCGACACTGGGCGCGCCTTCAACCGCAGGCGACGGCGCTGCTGCTTGGCGAGCGGCCGCTGAGTTGGCTGGCGTTGCAAGGCCAGGTGGATGAGCTGGCGGCGGACTTCCAGCACCAGGGCGTGGAGCCGGGCTGTGGCGTGGCGCTGTGCGGTAAAAACAGCTACCCGCTGCTGTTGGCCTATCTGGCGCTGCTGCAATGCGGCGCGCGCCTGTTGCCGCTCAATCCTGCCTTGCCGACGCCGCTGCTGGCACAGCTGCTACCCGAATTGGACATCACCTTTGCCTTCGGCCCGGATCCGTTGCCGGCGCTGCCGGAAGAGGTGATTCGATTGACGCCGCCCTCGACCGAGCCGCGCTGGCCGAACCTGCCGATGTGGGATGTGCAACGTCTGGCGACGCTGACGTTGACCTCGGGCTCCAGCGGCCTGCCGAAGGCGGCGGCGCACAGCTACGCCAACCATCTGGCCAGCGCCGCCGGGGTGTTGCGGCTGATGGATTTTCAGCGCGAGGATTGCTGGCTGCTGTCATTGCCGCTGTTTCACGTCTCTGGCCAGGGTATCGTCTGGCGCTGGCTGGCGGCGGGGGCGCGGCTGGCGGTGCGCGAGATGCATCCGCTGGCCGAGGCGCTGGCGGGATGCACGCACGCCTCGCTGGTGCCGACACAGCTCTGGCGGCTGCTGGCGCAACCGCTGACGGGCATGACGCTGAAAGAGGTGCTGCTCGGTGGTGCGATGATCCCGGTGGCGCTGACCGAACGGGCGGAAGCGGCGGGGATCCGCTGCTGGTGCGGCTATGGGCTGACCGAACTGGCTTCCACGGTGTGCGCCAAGCGCGCCGATGCGCGGCCGGGCGTCGGCCTGCCGCTCAGCGGCCGCGAGGTAAAACTGGTGGACGAAGAGGTCTGGATCCGCGCCGACAGCCTGGCGCTCGGCTACTGGCGTCATGGCCAGCTGCAGCCGCTGGCGGATGCACAGGGCTGGTTCGCGACCCGCGATCGCGGCGCGATGGCCGAGGGGGAACTGCGCATTTTGGGCCGGCTGGACAACCTGTTTTTCAGCGGCGGCGAAGGGGTGCAGCCGGAGGATATCGAACGCGTGTTGGCGGCGCACCCGCAGATCTCGCAGGCGTTTGTGGTGCCGGCGGCGGACGTCGAGTTCGGCCAGCGGCCGGTAGCGGTAATCGACGGCGATCCGTCGCTGTCGCTGGCGGCGTTGCTCGCCTGGTCGCAGGACAAGTTGGCCAATTTCCAACGCCCGGCGGCGCTGCTCCCGCTGCCTGACGAGCTGAAAAACGGCGGCATCAAGATTTCGCGCCGCCAGTTGCAGCAATGGGTGGCGCAGCGCCTCTCTCAGGCATAAAAAAGCCGCCCGAAAGGGCGGCTGAGTGGATGACGGCAGGGGGTTATTTCAGCCCCAGCGCCTTGGCGACGCCGGCGCCGTAGTCCGGGTGCACCTTGGTGAACAGCTCGACCTGACGGCGCTGGATTTGCTCCGGCACCTGCGACAGTTCGCCGGCGATGCGGGTGAACATGCGCTGGTGCTCTTCGGCGCTCAGCAGGTTGAACAACGCGCGCGGCTGGCTGTAGTAATCGTCGTCTTCACGATGGTTCCAGTGGTCGGCCGCGCCCTCAATGCTCAGCGGCGGCTCGCTGAAGTCCGGCTGCTCCTGGAACAGGCCGAAGCTGTTTGGTTCGTAGGTGGCGCCGTTGCCGCTGTTGCCGTCCACGCGCATCGCGCCGTCGCGATGGTAGTTGTGGAACGGGCATTTGGCGCCGTTCACCGGGATCTGGTGGTGGTTGACGCCCAGGCGATAGCGGTGCGCATCGCCATAGGAGAACAGACGGCCCTGCAGCATTTTATCCGGCGAGAAACTGATGCCCGGCACCACGTTGGCGGGGTTCATCGCCACCTGCTCAACCTCGGAGAAGTAGTTGTCGGGGTTGCGGTTCAGCTCGAAATAGCCGACGTCGATCAGCGGATAGTCGCCGTGCGGCCACACCTTGGTCAGATCGAACGGGTTGTATGGCGTCTGCGAGGCTTCGTGTTCCGGCATGATCTGAATTTGCAGCTTCCAGCGCGGGAAGTCACCGCGTTTGATCGCGTCGAACAGATCGCGCTGTGAGCTTTCGCGATCCTTGGCGATGATCGCTTCCGCTTCTTCATCCATCAGGTTTTCAATGCCTTGCTGGCAGCGGAAGTGGAATTTCACCCAGAAACGCTCGTTGGCGGCATTGATAAAGCTGAAGGTGTGGCTGCCGAAGCCGTGCATGTGGCGATAGGACTTCGGAATGCCGCGATCGCTGAAGTCGATGGTCAGCTGGTGCAGCGATTCCGGCAGGTGGGAGAAGAAGTCCCACTTGTAGACGGGGTTGCGCAGGTTGGTATGCGGATCGCGTTTCACCACGTGGTTGAGATCGGGGAATTTCAGCGGATCGCGCAGGTAGAACACCGGCGTATCGTTACCCACCAAATCCCAGTTGCCTTCTTCGGTATAGAACTTCATGGCGAAGCCGCGAATGTCGCGCTCGGCGTCGGCGGCGCCGCGTTCACCGGCGACGGTGGAGAAGCGGATGAACATGTCGGTCTGTTTGCCGACCTCGGAGAAGATCTTGGCGCGGGTGTAGCGGGTGATGTCGTGGGTGACGGTAAAGGTGCCGTAAGCGCCGGATCCCTTGGCGTGCATGCGGCGCTCGGGAATGACTTCACGGTCGAAGTGGGCCAGTTTTTCCAAGAACCACACGTCCTGCAACAGCATCGGGCCGCGTTTGCCTGCGGTGATCACGTTATTGTTATCGACAACCGGGGCGCCGGCTGCGGTGGTCAGTCCTTTCTTGCTCATCACTTGCTCCTTATCGTAGTGCAGTTAAGTAAAGACTCGGGCGGTTTAAGCGTTCATCAGCATAGTCCTTTGGCGGGGCTTCTTCCCCTGACCTTGGTCAAAGCCACTACTAGTTGTAGCTCTATTGCCGAGCGGCGGCAAATAGGTCTCGGTTATCGTTGGCATTGCCTTGACGAATATAGAATCTTGTTTGCAAATATTTACATTTATTTGATTATTGAAGAATTTTTTCGCTTTTATCCCTTAAATACTCATTGCGCTTTGGTATAGACTCGTGACGTTATTATTATGCGTTGATTCGATCATTCGGTACGGATGACAAACCAGAGGGAAAGATGATGAAAAAGACTTGGGTCGCGTGCGTGGCAGGATTGCTGTTGGTGACCGGCGCGGCGAACGCCATCAGCGTGTCGGGCGAAGCCGGGCAGCACTACACCAACCTGGGCGTTGGCATGAGCACCGGCTCTTCTGGTCTGGGCCTGACCGGCAACTGGGCGCGCAGCGACCACGACGGTAACGTCGGCAGCCTGGGGCTGAACTTCGGCGTGCCGCTGGGGCCGTTGACGGCGACCGCGGGTGCCAAAGCGCTGTACCTCAGCCCGAAAGATGGGAAGAGCGGCGGGGCGGTGGCGCTGGGCGGCGGCCTGGAGTGGGAGATCAACCGTTACTTCAGCCTGCACGGCGAAGGGTACTTTGCCCCTGAATCCTTCACCAGCGGCGTGAAAGCCTATAACGAAGCCAGCGGCGGCCTGCGCTGGAAGTTCCGTCCGCTGAGCGTGGACGTGGGCTACCGTTACATGCAAATGGAAGGCAAAGACGGGCGTCGCGACAACACGCTGGCCGATGGCCCTTACGTCGGCGTGGGTCTGAGCTTCTGACGCTGTGAAAAAGGGGCCTTCAGGCCCCTTTATCTTTTCTGCCTGGTTTACCCTACCGCCGGCAGCATGCCGCTGGCGATGCCCAGTTGAATGGCGATCACCGTCACCCCGCAGACAAACACCAACGCCAGCGCCGGCGTACCGCCCCAGACGCGATACTGTGCCTGATGTTTTTGGCGCGTTTTCCATACCAGCAGTGAAGGCAACAGCAGGGCCAGCACCGACAGAGCGATGGCGGCGAATCCCAACGCCAGCACGAAGCCGCGCGGATAAAACAGTGCAAAGGCCAGCGGCGGCAGGAAGGTGATGGCACCGGTTTGCAGGCGGCCACGCACGTTGTCTTGCCGCTTGAACAGGTCGGCCAGGAAATCGAACAGCCCGAGCGCGACGCCGAGGAACGAGGTCGCCAGCGCCAGATCGGCGAACAGGTGCACCGCCAGTTCAACGTGCGGCGAAGCCACCGCGTCGCGCACCGCCTGCAACAGACCGTTCAGCCCGGCCTGCTGCGCCAGAATGCCGACGAAGGTGTCGGAGCTGATGCTGCCCAGCGTTGCCAACTGCCAGAAGATGTAGGCCACCAGCGGGATAGCGCTGCCGATGATAAACACCCAGCGCAGTTTGCGAATGTTGCCGCCCATATAGTTGACGATGCTCGGCACGCTGCCGTGGAAGCCGAAAGAGGTGAAGATCACCGGAATAGCCGACAGCGCCAGGCCTTGCTCCAGCGGCAGCGTCATCAGGTTGGTTTGGTGGATATTCGGCAACATCAGGCCTAGCATCACCACCAGAAATACCACTTTGGCGCTGAACAGGATGCGGTTGAACAAATCGACCGAGTGGGTGCCGATGCATACCACGCCGCCGGCCACCAGGGTGAACAGCAGAACGCCGAGCGACACCGGGAAGTCCTGCGACGTCCACTGGCTGATGCTGGTGGCGAGCAGTTCGCCGGCGCCGCTGATGTAGGCGGCGGTGAGGGCGTACATCAGGAACATCATGCTAAAGCTGGTCAGCCACTGGCCGCCGCCGCCGAGATAACGTTTGGCGAGGGTGCCCAGACCGGTATCCGCCTGCTCATGCTGGTAAACCTCTACCAGCAGCAGCGCGGTGTAACACATCAACAGCCACAGCCCGACCAGTAAGGCCAGCGTGACGCCGAAGCCGACGCCGGCCGCCGCCAGCGGCATCGCCAGCATCCCGGCGCCAATGGTGGTGCCCGCCACGATAAAAACACTGCCAAGAGTGCGATTCTTCACGTTTTTTCTCTACCAGCCGAAAGATTTTGAAAATTATAGGTAACGATTTATGAGGATGGCAGGATAGTGGAAGCCCTAATTTGTGTCAAACCGACGTTACGCATGATGTACATTAATGTTTACATTGCGGCGAGCTGCATGGCACATGAGGAACGGGCCCATGGCTGAAATTATCCGCAGGCGGCTAGTGAAAAGTTATTTACGGGCTTCTATAGTGGAATGACCAAAAAATGTGGGAGAGATCAATGTTAAGGGTGGAGATGCTCAGCACCGGCGATGAGGTGCTGCACGGGCAAATTATTGATACCAACGCCGCCTGGCTGGCGGACTACCTGTTCCAGCAGGGAGTGCCGATGAGCGGGCGGGAAACGGTCGGGGACAGCCTCTCTGCGTTGATCGAGATCCTGCAGGAACGAAGCCATATCGCCGATGTGCTGATCGTCAACGGCGGCCTGGGGCCGACCAGCGACGATCTCAGCGCGCTGGCCGCCGCCAAAGCCTGTGGCGTAGAGCTGATCGAACGGGCCGACTGGCTGGCGCGCATGGAAGCCTATTTCGCCGAGCGCGGGCGGCCGATGGCACCTTCCAACCGCAAGCAGGCGCAGATCCCGGCCAACGCGGAAATGCTGGATAACCCGGTGGGCACCGCCTGCGGGTTCGCGCTGCAGCTGAACCGATGTCAGATGTTCTTCACCCCCGGCGTGCCGTCGGAATTCAAAGTGATGGTCGAACAGCAGATCGTGCCGCGTCTGCGCCAGCGCTTCACCTTGCCGACGCCGCCGCTCTGCCTGCGCCTGACCACCTTCGGCACCTCCGAGAGCGATTTGGCCGCCGAGCTGGACGGTATGCCGCTGCCGCCGGATGTGGTGCTGGGTTACCGTTCCTCCAGCCCGATCATCGAGCTGAAGCTGACCGGGCCGGAAAGCCGGCGTGTGGAAATGGATCAGGCCTGGCGGCGTGTGCGCGAGGTGGCGGGGGACAACTGCATTTTTGAAGGCACTATCGGGTTGCCGGCGACGCTGACGCAGCGTCTGAATCAGCAAGGGCTGAAGCTGGCGTTGAGCGAGCAGTTCAGCGCCGGGTTGATCAATCTGCAGCTGCAGAGCGAAGGGGCGCCGCTGGCGGGGGGCGAGCTGCTGCCGGCGCACTGTATCGAAACGCTGGAAACCACGCTGGCGCGCGCCCGCTCGCTGGCGGAATTGACCGGCGCGCCGTTGGCGTTGGCGGTCAGCGCCATGTGCGACGAGCAGGTGAGCATTGCGCTGCATACGCCGCGCGGCGGGATTGGCCAGACCGTTCGTTATCGTGCGTCTCGCCACGGCCTGCGGCTGCGTCAAGAGTCGGTGGCGATGCTGGCGCTGGATATGCTGCGCCGCTGGCTGAATGGGGGCCAGGCGTGCGGTAAAAACGCCTGGCTGGAGGTGGTGGAAATTATCGAGTGACGGTCATGGCGCCGAGTTGCCGGCGTCACGGCTTTGCTGCAGCCGTTCGGACGCCAGGCGTGAAAGGCGTATCGCCGCCGCGCCCCGCGTTTGCAGATCTGCACCATAGTCCTTGAGCGCCTGCGCGGCGAAACCGTGCTGCAGATCGCGGAAACGCTGGGATATGCCTCGCCGAGTAATTTTATCGCCATGCTTCGCAAAGCCTTTGGCGATTCTCCGGTGCGTTATTTTTCCGCCTCGGCAGGAAAGGGGCGTTAAACAGGCCGGCGGTGAGGGGGATATGCGTTAGTGACGGTTATATATCCCTGATTAATCATAATCTTATAGGTGATATTCGCGGCGAGGGAATGCTGTTACTCTTTTGGCGGGTGCTTGAGACTGTTCGTCTTGGGCATTGTGTGACAAGGCGGATAGATGAAAGCCCCAGACTGACTCTCAATCAGAATGGGGCTGCACATACCGCCTAGACACCGGTATGGTAGCCCCTTCACAGCAAGGAGGCAAGCATGCGCTTAAGGCATGTGTTTCATTCGCTAACCGTTGTATGTATTACGGTTTTGTTATTTATCTGGATGATAAGAGACTCGTTGTGCGAGCTGAAAATCTACCAGGAAAATATCACTATCCTGATCAGGTTGGCGTGTGAGGTGAAGCGGTAATCATAGGGCGGGGGCAACCCCGCCTTCTGGTCTCCAGGCGCGGTTTCCGGCACCCGACTTTACATTTCCAGCTCGATATCCGTCAGCGGCATACAGCAGCAGGGCAGGATCTCGCCGGCGTTGATAAACGCCAGCGGCTGTTGGCGGTAGGCCACTTCGCCTTTCACCAGCTTCAGGCGGCAGGCGCCGCAATAGCCGGAGCGGCATTGGTACTCTACCTGCACGTCGTGCAGCTCCAGCACGTCGAGCAGGCAGTTTTCACTGTTGGGGCAGGAGAGCTGCGTGCCGGCGGCGCGCAGCGTTACGATTGGCGTCGCCATCGCTTACAGTTCGAAGTCGCTCAGGTCGTCGGCGTTGATCTCCGAGTCGATCTGGCCAACCAGGTAGGAGCTCACTTCCACTTCCTGCGGCGCCACCTGCACGTTGTCGGACACCAGCCAGGCGTTGATCCATGGGATCGGGTTGGAGCGGGTTTCGAACGGCAGACCGAGGCCGACCGCCTGCATGCGGATATTGGTGATGTATTCTACATACTGGCACAGGATGTCTTTGTTCAGGCCAATCATCGAGCCGTCGCGGAACAGGTATTCCGCCCACTCTTTTTCCTGCTGGGCAGCCAGCACGAACAGATCGTAGCACTGCTGTTGGCATTCCTCGGCGATCTCCGCCATTTCCGGATCGTCGGCGCCGGAACGCATCAGGTTCAGCATGTGCTGGGTGCCGGTCAGGTGCAGCGCTTCGTCGCGGGCGATCAGCTTGATGATTTTGGCGTTGCCTTCCATCAGTTCGCGCTCGGCGAACGCGAAGGAGCAGGCGAAGCTGACGTAGAAGCGGATCGCTTCCAGCGCGTTCACGCTCATCAGGCACAGGTACAGCTGTTTCTTCAGCGCGCGCAGATTGACGGTGACGGTTTTACCGTTCACCTGGTGGGTGCCTTCACCCAGCAGGTGATAGTAGCTGGTCATCTCGATCAGATCGTCGTAGTAGCCGGAGATGTCTTTCGCGCGCTTCTTGATCTCTTCGTTGGTGACGATGTCGTCGAATACCAGCGCCGGATCGTTGACGATATTGCGGATGATGTGGGTGTAAGAACGGGAGTGGATGGTCTCGGAGAATGACCAGGTTTCCACCCAGGTTTCCAGCTCAGGGATCGAGATCAGCGGCAGCAGGGCGACGTTTGGGCTGCGGCCCTGGATGGAATCCAGCAGCGTCTGATACTTCAGGTTGCTGATGAAGATATGCTTCTCGTGCTCCGGCAGCGCCTGGTAATCGATGCGATCGCGGGAGACGTCAACTTCTTCCGGGCGCCAGAAGAAGGAGAGCTGTTTTTCGATCAGCTTTTCGAAGATTTCATGCTTTTGCTGGTCGAAACGCGCAACGTTTACCGACTGGCCGAAGAACATCGGCTCTTGCAGCTGGTCGTTTTTGGTCTGAGAAAAAGTGGTGTAAGCCATAAGCCTGAATCCATCGTAACGTGGCTAAATGAAGGGGCCGGAAAATTCCGGCCCGCTAGGTCAAACTTTAGATCTTGCAGGCGCCGCTTTCGCAGTCGTCATCGCCGGCTTTGGCAGGCTGCAAATCTTCCTGGGCGTCTTCCGCACCGTCGCGGGTGTTTTGGTAGTACAGCGTTTTCACGCCGAACTTGTAGGTGGTGAGCAGGTCTTTCAACAGCTGCTTCATCGGCACCTTGCCGCCCGGGAAGCGGGTCGGATCGTAGTTGGTGTTGGCCGAAATCGACTGGTCGATGAATTTCTGCATCAGCCCCACCAGTTGCAGATAGCCGTCGTTGCTCGGCATTTCCCACAGCAGCTCGTAGTTGTCTTTCAGGCGCTCATACTCCGGCACCACCTGGCGCAGGATGCCGTCTTTCGACGCCTTGATGCTGATGTGGCCGCGCGGCGGCTCGATGCCGTTGGTGGCGTTGGAAATCTGCGAAGAGGTTTCCGATGGCATCAGCGCAGACAGGGTCGAGTTGCGCAGGCCGGTTTCCTGGATCTCTTTACGCAGGGTTTCCCAGTCGTAGTGCAGCGGCTCGCTGCAGACCGCATCCAGGTCTTTCTTGTAGGTGTCAATCGGCAGGATACCCTGTGAATAAGTGGTCTCTTTGAACCACGGGCAAGCGCCTTGTTCCTGAGCCAGGCGGTTGGAGGCTTTCAGCAGGTAGTACTGAATGGCTTCGAACGTTTTGTGCGTCAGGTTGTTGGCGCTGCCGTCGGAGTAGCGCACGCCGTTCTTCGCCAGGTAATAGGCGAAGTTGATAACGCCGATGCCCAGGGTGCGGCGACCCATCGCGCCACGGTGCGCGGCCTTGATCGGATAATCCTGGTAATCCAGCAGGGCGTCGAGCGAGCGCACCGCCAGGGTCGCCAGCTCTTCCAGATCGTCCAGGCTGTCGATCGCGCCCAGGTTGAAGGCCGACAGGGTGCACAGCGCGATCTCGCCGTTTTCGTCGTTGACGTCTTCCAGCGGCTTGGTCGGCAGGGCGATTTCCAGGCACAGGTTGGACTGACGCACCGGCGCGATCTGCGGATCGAACGGGCTGTGGGTGTTGCAGTGGTCGACGTTCTGGATGTAGATGCGGCCGGTAGAGGCGCGCTCTTGCATCATCAGCGAGAACAGCTCAACCGCTTTCACGCGCTTCTGGCGAATGCTGTCGTCTTTCTCGTACTGGGTGTACAGGCGTTCGAATTCGTCCTGATCGGCGAAGAACGCGTCATACAGCCCCGGCACGTCGGACGGGCTGAACAGGGTGATGTCTTCGCCCTTGATCAGACGCTGGTACATCAGGCGGTTCAGCTGCACGCCGTAGTCCATATGACGCACGCGGTTGCCTTCAACGCCACGGTTGTTTTTCAACACCAGCAGGCTTTCCACTTCCAGGTGCCACATCGGGTAGAACAACGTTGCCGCGCCACCGCGCACGCCGCCCTGCGAGCAGGATTTGACGGCGGTCTGGAAGTGTTTGTAGAACGGGATACAGCCGGTATGGAAGGCTTCACCGCCGCGGATCGGGCTGCCCAGCGCGCGGATGCGGCCGGCGTTGATGCCGATGCCGGCGCGCTGCGAAACGTATTTCACAATGGCGCTGGAGGTGGCATTGATGGAATCCAGGCTGTCGCCGCACTCGATCAGCACGCAGGAGCTGAACTGGCGGGTTGGGGTGCGCACGCCGGACATGATCGGCGTAGGCAGCGAAATCTTGAAGGTGGAAATCGCGTCGTAGAAACGTTTGACGTAGTCCAGACGGGTTTCACGCGGGTAGTTGGAGAACAGGCAGGCGGACACCAGCATGTACAGGAACTGGGCGCTTTCGTAGATCTCGCCGCTGACGCGGTTCTGCACCAGATACTTGCCTTCCAGCTGCTTGACGGCGGCATAAGAGAAGTTCATGTCGCGCCAGTGATCGATAAAGGAATCCATCTGCTCGAACTCTTCAGCGCTGTAGTCTTCCAGCAGATGCTTATCGTATTTGCCCATCTCGACCATGCGCGTCACGTGAGCGTGCAGCTTCGGCGGCTCGAACTGGCCATAAGCCTTTTTACGCAGGTGGAAGATCGCCAGGCGAGCGGCCAGGTACTGATAGTCCGGCGCATCGCGGGAGATCAGATCGGCTGCGGCTTTGATGATGGTTTCGTGAATGTCGGCGGTTTTGATGCCGTCATAAAACTGAATGTGTGAACGCAACTCTACTTGAGAAACCGAGACGTTGTGTAATCCCTCTGCGGCCCAATCGATGACCCGGTGGATTTTGTCGAGATTGATGCGCTCTTTACGGCCATCGCGTTTAGTTACAAGCAGACTTTGGTTCATGTGGTGTTTTACCTGTCCGTATGGTGCCCCTAAGCAGAAGTGTAGTCGCTCTGCTCAGTATGTAAACACTATATATAGGGGTTGTATGTCGGTGAGGTAACAAGATAGTGAGAAAAAACGGCGTTTGCAAGTGAACAAAACCGGCCTAATTTGTGGATAACTTGGGGGTGAAATGTAACTTGCCGTTCTCAGTGCGCGCCGTGACTGGCGCGACAAGCTTGTCAATAAGCGCGATCAGATTTTACTGAAAAACTGAAAAAATCGATCGTTTGGCGCTTTATTAAACGTTAGAAAAAAACGGCATATTGATCTGATTTAATATTCTAAAAAACTGTTTACAACGGGTATTTTGATCGAAGACGCGGAAATTAGGTATTTTTCCGAATGCGCCAACGGCGCCGCCCCCCGGTAATGCAGGGCCGGCGCGGTTTACAGCGCTTAACCTTCGTGCTGGGTGTGCACCATGTAGTTCACGTCAACGTTGCGCCCAAGCTTGAAATGATCGGTGATCGGGTTGTAATGCAGGCCGATCATGTGCTTTTCGCGCAGCGGCGTGCCGTCGACCCAGCCGATCAGTTCGGAAGGGCGAATGAACTTCTTATGATCGTGGGTGCCCTGCGGCACCATCTTCAGCACGTACTCCGCGCCGATCACCGCCATCAGCCAGGCTTTGGTGTTGCGGTTGATGGTGGAGAAGAACACGTGGCCGCCCGGTTTCACCAACTGGGCGCAGGCGCGCACCACCGAGGCCGGATCCGGCACGTGCTCCAGCATCTCCATGCAGGTGACCACGTCGTAGTGTTGCGGGTTGGCCTGAGCGTGGCTTTCCACCGTCTCCTGCACATAGGTGACGTCCATGCCGCTTTCCAGCGCGTGCAGCCGCGCGACCTGCAGCGGCTCCGCGCCCATGTCCAAGCCGGTGACCTTGGCGCCTTCGCGCGCCATGCTTTCCGCCAGAATGCCGCCGCCGCAGCCCACGTCGAGCACCTGCTTGTCAAAAATGCCGCCGGCACGCTGCATGATGTAGTTCAGGCGCAGCGGGTTGATGCGGTGCAGCGGTTTGAACTCGCCTTCCAGATCCCACCAGCGGGAGGCGACGGCCTCGAACTTGGCGATTTCCTGGTGGTCAACGTTTTGCACTCGGCTGGATGATTCTGCGTTCATGGGCTTGTCTGGCTCCTTGTTCTCGTTGCGCGGATTATACATGTTCCGGCGCGGCATCGTCTGCGCCGATGCGTTTTTAGCGCACTTATCTGCACAATTTCCGTGAAACAGCGGCGGTTATTTTCCCGTAAAGCGTGCTTTGTGATATAGTTTTACACCTTTGCCACTATGGCAGCGGGCAGATGAATCATTAGTAGAGGGATAGCAGCTCCATGAGCGACCTTGCCAGAGAAATCACACCGGTAAACATCGAAGACGAGTTGAAAAACTCGTATCTGGACTATGCGATGTCCGTTATTGTCGGACGTGCGCTGCCAGATGTTCGTGATGGACTGAAGCCGGTTCACCGCCGCGTTCTGTACGCGATGAGCGTATTGGGTAACGACTGGAATAAACCATACAAGAAATCGGCCCGTGTCGTCGGGGACGTGATCGGTAAATATCACCCGCACGGTGACAGCGCGGTTTACGACACTATCGTGCGTATGGCTCAGCCGTTTTCACTGCGCTACATGCTGGTGGACGGTCAGGGTAACTTCGGCTCCGTCGACGGCGACTCCGCCGCGGCGATGCGTTATACCGAAGTGCGCATGTCCAAGATTGCTCACGAACTGTTGGCGGATCTGGAAAAAGAAACCGTCGACTTCGTGCCTAACTATGATGGCACCGAGCAGATCCCGGCCGTCATGCCGACCAAGATCCCGAACCTGCTGGTCAACGGCTCGTCGGGCATCGCCGTGGGCATGGCCACCAATATCCCGCCGCACAACCTGGCGGAAGTCGTCAACGGCTGCCTGGCCTATATCGACGATGAAAACATCAGCATCGAAGGGCTGATGGAACACATCCCGGGGCCGGACTTCCCGACGGCGGCGATCATCAACGGCCGTCGCGGCATTGAAGAGGCCTACCGCACCGGGCGCGGCAAAGTCTACCTGCGCGCGCGTGCGGAAGTGGAAGCCGACGCCAAGACCGGGCGCGAAACCATCATCGTTCACGAGATCCCGTATCAGGTGAACAAGGCGCGTCTGATCGAGAAGATCGCCGAGCTGGTGAAAGAAAAGCGTGTGGAAGGCATCAGCGCGCTGCGCGACGAGTCCGATAAAGACGGCATGCGCATCGTGATCGAAGTCAAACGCGACGCGGTCGGCGAAGTGGTGCTGAATAACCTGTATGCGCTGACGCAACTGCAGGTCACCTTCGGCATCAACATGGTCGCGCTGCATCAGGGCCAGCCTAAGCTGCTGAACCTGAAAGACATCCTCGAAGCCTTCGTGCGTCACCGCCGCGAAGTGGTTACCCGCCGCACCATCTTCGAACTGCGCAAGGCCCGCGACCGCGCCCATATCCTGGAAGCGCTGGCTATCGCACTGGCCAACATCGATCCGATCATCGAGCTGATTCGCCGTGCGCCGACCCCGGCCGAAGCAAAAGTCGCGCTGGTGGCGCAGCCGTGGGATCTGGGCAACGTCAGCGCCATGCTGGAGCGCGCCGGTGACGACGCCGCCCGCCCTGAGTGGCTGGAGCCGGAGTTCGGCATCCGCGACGGCAAATACTACCTGACCGAGCAGCAGGCTCAGGCGATTCTGGATCTGCGCCTGCAGAAACTGACCGGCTTGGAGCACGAGAAGCTGCTGGACGAATATAAAGAGCTGCTCAACTTTATCGCCGAGCTGATCTTTATCCTGGAAAGCCCAGAGCGCCTGATGGAAGTGATCCGCGAAGAGCTGGTGGCAGTCAAAGAGCTGTACAACGACGGCCGCCGCACCGAGATCACCGCCAATACTTCCGACATCAACATCGAAGACCTGATCAACCAGGAAGACGTGGTGGTGACCCTGTCTCACCAGGGCTACGTGAAGTATCAGCCGTTGTCCGACTATGAAGCGCAGCGCCGCGGCGGCAAAGGCAAGTCTGCAGCGCGTATCAAAGAAGAAGACTTTATCGATCGCCTGCTGGTGGCCAACACCCACGATACGATCCTGTGCTTCTCCAGCCGTGGCCGCCTGTACTGGATGAAGGTGTACCAACTGCCTGAAGCCAGCCGCGGCGCGCGCGGTCGCCCAATCGTCAACCTGCTGCCGCTGGAAGCCGATGAGCGTATCACCGCCATTCTGCCGGTGCGCGAGTATGAAGAAGGGCGCCACGTGTTCATGGCCACCGCCAGCGGTACCGTGAAGAAAACCGCGCTGACCGAGTTCAGCCGCCCACGCAGCGCCGGCATCATCGCCGTCAACCTCAACGAGGGTGACGAGCTGATCGGTGTCGATCTGACCGACGGCAGCAACGAAGTGATGCTGTTCTCCGCCAACGGTAAAGTGGTGCGCTTCCCGGAAACGCAGGTGCGTTCGATGGGCCGTACCGCAACCGGCGTGCGCGGCATCAACCTCGGCGAAGGCGACAGCGTGATCTCGCTGATCGTGCCGCGCGGCGAAGGCGACATCCTGACCGTCACGCAAAACGGCTTCGGTAAACGTACCGCCGTGACCGAGTATCCGACCAAGTCGCGCGCCACCCAGGGGGTTATCTCCATCAAGGTGAGCGAGCGTAATGGCCAGGTGGTCGGCGCCGTGCAGGTGGAAACCAGCGACCAGATCATGATGATCACCGATGCCGGCACGCTGGTGCGTACCCGCGTTTCGGAAGTCAGCGTGGTGGGCCGTAACACCCAGGGCGTGACGCTGATCCGCACGGCGGAAGACGAAAACGTCGTCGGTCTGCAGCGCGTGGCCGAGCCGGTGGAAGACGAAGAGCTGGACAGCCTGGAGCCGGGCGCGGAAGCGGTGGAAGAAGACACCACGCCGCTGGACGATGGCGACGACGCGGCTGAGCCGATGGACGACGACAACGTTTAAAGCAAAGGGCGTCGGCATGCCGGCACCATGATGCACTGAGACAAAAGGGTCTGGCAGCGATGCTAGGCCCTTTTTCAGTTATATGGTTTAATTGGCGCACCGAGCCGCCGGCCGCTGCGCCGGCGACAGCGTGCGCCGCCACTGACTTTCGTATGGTATCCGATTGAAATACTTAGCCTCTTTCCGAACTACGCTGAAGATATCCCGCTATCTGTTCCGGGTACTGGCGATTTTGCTGTGGTCGTTGGGTGCGCTGCTCACCACCTTTTATATTCTGAATATCCTGCATCAGAAAGAATCGGACATCCGGCAGGAGTACAACCTCAACTTCGACCAGGCGCAGGGCTACATCCGTCACTCCGCTGACATCATTCGCGACATCAAGTATATGGCGGAAAACCGCCTCAACGGTTCGGTCAGCGGCCTGGACATGTTCAGCGGCGTGATCCCCGGCAAGGGCAGCCCGCCGCAATTCTTTCCGCTGTACCCGGAGTCCAACTGCGCGCTGAGCACCACCTATCGCAGTTCGCTCGATTCGCTGAGCGGCCTGATCCAGTATTGGAAAGAGAACTTCGTGGCGGCCTACGATCTCAACCGGGTGTTCTTCATCGGCGGCGACAGCCTGTGTATGGCGGAATTCGGCGGCGGCAACGCGAGCGCCAATCGGGAAAACATGCTGAAGTTGCTGCACGAGCGCATTCTGAAATACCGCAACGCCAAGAATCTCGACAAAGACAACAACCTGTATTGGATCAGCCCCAGCGCGCAGCGGCCGGACGTCGGTTACCTGTACGTGCTGACGCCTCTCTATATCGGCAACAAGCTGGAGGCGTTGCTGGGCATCGAGCAAACCGTTCGGCTGGAAGATTTCGTTACCGCCGGCAACCTGCCGATCGGCGTCACGCTGCTGGATGAGAACAACGAGCCGGTGCTGCGCCTGGCGGATGGCGAACGCTATGCCGCTGCGCTCAACAGCTACCCCGAAGAGCATGCCTACTTCGGTTATGTCGACAATTACCGCGACCTGATCCTGAAGAAAGCGCTGCCGCCTTCTTCGCTGAGCATCGTCTATGCGCTGCCGGTGAAAAGCGTGGTGGAACGCTTCAAAATGCTGATCCTCAACGCGCTGTTGCTGAACCTGCTGTCGGCCATCGTGCTGTTCACGCTGGCGTGGCTGTTTGAGCGCAAGATGTTCCTGCCGGCGGAGGACAACGCGTTTCGCCTGGAAGAGCACGAGCAGTTCAACCGCAAGATCGTCGCTTCGGCGCCGGTGGGCATCTGTATCCTGCGCATCAGTGACGGCACCAATATTTTGAGTAACGAGCTGGCGCATAACTACATCAACCTGTTGACCCACGAAGACCGCGATCGCATAACGCGCATCATTTGCGAACAGCAGGCGAATTTCGTCGATGTGATGACCAGCAACAACAATAACCTGCAGATCAGCTTTGTCCATTCGCGCTACCGTAACGAAGAGGTGGCGATTTGCGTGTTGGTGGACGTCAGCGCGCGCGTGAAGATGGAAGAGTCGCTGCAGGAGATGGCGGCGGCGGCGGAGCAGGCCAGCCAGTCGAAATCGATGTTCCTGGCCACCGTCAGCCATGAGCTGCGCACGCCGCTGTACGGCATCATCGGCAACCTTGATCTGCTGCAAACCAAGGCGTTGCCGCAAGGGGTCGATCGGCTGGTCAATGCGATGAACAACTCTTCCGGCCTGCTGCTGAAAATCATCAGCGATATCCTCGATTTCTCCAAAATCGAGTCCGAGCAGTTGAAGATTGAACCGCGCGAGTTCTCCTGTCTGGAGGTGATCACCCATATCGCCGGCAACTATTTGCCGCTGGTGGTCAAGAAACGTCTGGGGCTGTACTGCTTTATCGAACAGAACGTGCCGGAGCGCATCTTCGGCGATCCGGTGCGGCTGCAGCAGGTGCTCTCCAACCTGGTGAACAACGCCATCAAGTTCACCGATACCGGCTGTATCGTGCTGCAGGTCTGCACCCGCGGCAGCTACCTGGAGTTCAGCGTGCGCGATACCGGCGTCGGCATCCCGGAGAAGGAGATTTCGCGCCTGTTCGATCCGTTCTTCCAGGTGGGGACCGGCGTGCAGCGTCATTTCCAGGGCACCGGCCTGGGATTGGCGATCTGCGAGAAATTGGTCAACCTGATGGACGGCGACGTCTCCGTCGAGTCCGAGCCGGGCCTGGGCAGCTTGTTCAGCATTCGCATTCCACTGTTTAACGCCCAGTTCCCGATCCCGCAGGCCAGCGATACCTGGCAGGGGCGTCGGCTGTGGCTGGATATCCGCAATCAGCGGCTGGAAAACTACCTGATGGCGATCCTGGGCGGCTACGGCGCCGATATCCAGCGCTATGACGGGCAGGAGACCGCCGCGGGAGAGGTGCTGCTCAGCGATCATCCGCTGATGCTGGATGCGCCGCTGCTGGCTCAGATCCAATTCTCCACCGAGCATATTGGCCCATCACAGGAAACCCGGCCGGGCTATTGGATGCACAGCACCTCCACGCCGCGTGAAACGCTGACCTTGCTCAACCGGTTGTTCGGCGTCGGCAGCGGCGCGGCAGAGGCGCTGGTGCAGCTGCCGGTGCCCGCCAAGGCCAGCGCGGCGGACAACGGCGATATTCATCTGCTGGTGGTCGACGATCATCCGATCAACCGTCGCCTGTTGTCCGATCAACTGGGATCGCTGGGATATCAGGTGGTGACCGCCAACGACGGCGTCGACGCGCTCGGCGTGCTGAAACAGCATCGCGTCGATATTGTGCTGACCGACGTCAATATGCCGAATATGGACGGTTATCGTCTGACGCAGGCGCTGCGGCAGATGCAGTTCAGCGCGCCGGTGATTGGCGTGACGGCGAACGCGCTGGCGGAAGAGAAGCAGCGTTGCCTCGAGGCGGGTATGGATAATTGCCTGTCGAAACCGGTCACGCTGGAGACGCTGGAACAGACGTTGGCTTACTACAGCCAGCAGGTGCGCTACAGCCGCAGCGAGGCTTGAAAAGCAAACAGGCACGGCGAATGCCGTGCCTGTTTGGCGTTAACCTGCCGTGAGGCAGGCCTACTCTTTGTCCAGCGGCGTCATGCTGACGGAGGAGAGGTAGTTGAGCAGGGCGATGTCGTTCTCGACGCCCAGCTTCATCATCGCCGATTTCTTCTGGCTGCTGATGGTTTTGATGCTGCGGTTGAGCTTCTTGGCGATCTCGGTCACCAGGAAACCTTCGGCGAACAGGCGCAGCACTTCGCTCTCTTTCGGCGACAGGCGTTTGTCGCCATAGCCGCTGGCGCTGATCTTCTCCAGCAGTTTAGAGACGCTTTCCGGCGTGAACTTCTTGCCTTTCTGCAGGGCGGCCAGCGCCTTCGGCAGATCGGTCGGCGCGCCTTGTTTCAGCACGATGCCTTCGATATCCAGATCCAATACCGCGCTCAGGATCGCCGGGTTGTTGTTCATGGTCAGCACGATGATCGACAACTGCGGATAGTGACGCTTGATGTACTTAATCAGCGTGATGCCGTCGCCATACTTGTCACCCGGCATCGACAGATCGGTGATCAGCACGTTGGCGTCCAGCTTGGACAGATTGTTGATCAGTGCGGTTGAGTCTTCGAACTCCCCAACGACATTCACCCATTCAATTTGCTCAAGTGACTTCCGGATGCCAAACAGTACGATAGGATGGTCATCAGCAATAATTACGTTCAGGTTATTCATGTTGTTGGCTACCTTGCTTCAGCAGTCTGCTGACGAAAAAATCAATCTGACTGATGTTATTCTCGATCTCGGGCGCATCACCTTCTGCGATGCGCTGTTCTAACGATTCGCACAGCTGCTTGCCGGGAAGCAGATTTAACATGGCAAACACGCCTTTCAGGCGATGTGCGGTTTGTGACAGCGCATTGAAATCACTGCTGCCCGCCTCAGTATACAGTTTTTTGACATCGTCGGGTACTGTATCGACAAACAGCCCATAGTAATCACTTGATTTCAATTGTTTTTCATAGAGTTGGATATCTTCTGAACTCAATGAAAGCGGGCTTTCTTCCTGTTCCAGCGCGGCCATTTGCTGTTCGATCAGTATCAGCACGGCGTCGATTAATGCGCCGTTCAGGTTGTAGTTCACCCGAATGTAGCGTTTATCCAGCGCTTGCCAACCCGGCTCATCGGTCGCCAGCAGCAGGGTGTAATCATCGGCTCGCTGCGGGTTATCGGTCAGCAGCACGTCATAATCGCGATTGACCGCGCGATCGTCGGCGACGAGGCAGTCGGCGCCGTAGGCCTGCAGCAGACGGGTCACGATGCCGCGCACTTCATCCGACGTGACGTCCAGCAGGGCGGTGACGCCGTCGAGCAGTTTTTCCTGCTCCTGCGGCTCTTTTTTCTCCATCTCCATGGCGACGCGAATGGTGTAGCGAGTGCCGATATCCACCTTGCTGCGAATGTCCAATTGGCCGTTAAGCTTCTTGCACAGCTGATTGCACAGGAAGAAGGTGAGGCCGGAACCGTGGTTGAAGCGGTCCACCAGCGTCTGGCTGAGGAACGGATAGTTGAGGTTGCTGATCTCTTCGTTGGAGATGCCGGAGCCGGTGTCGTTGATTTGGAAAATCAGGCGATCCGGGTGCTCGGGCTCATGCTCGACAACCAGGGAAATCTTGCCGCAGGCGGTGGTGATAATGGCGTAATGCACCAGCAGCGAGATCACCTTGCGCAGCGCGTTGGCGTCGCCGATATAGTTCTGCTCGACGTCCAGCTGGAAATGCTTGAACAGCGCCAGCCCCTTCTGATTAAGGGCGGGCAGGGCCTCCAACAGCAACTCGTCGATCATCGCCGTCGGGCTAAACGGCTCGCGCGAGGGTTGCCAGTCCTGGGTTTCCAGCCGGGTCAGCAGGGTGATGTTATCGATCAATTCCAGCACCGAAGCCGACGCCGCCGTCAGCTGGCCCAGCAGCGCCTGCTGCTGTTCCTCATCCGGCCGGCCGTGCAGACGATCGACCAGATCGTGCATCTGGCGTACCGGCTGATTCAGCTCAATGCCCAGGTTGTGCAGCATCAGCTTGCGCGCCTGAACGTTTTTGTCGTATTCGCGCCGTGCCTGCTGCAGCCGCTTGTTCACCATCACCTCTTTATCCTGATCGTGCATCAGGAACAGGTAGGTGTCCGGCGACAGCTGGCTGCGGAAGATGCGGATTTCATACACCTCGTTGTTGACCGTCGCCTGGATCACCCCGTGATGCTGTTCGGCCATATGGGCGATCTTTTGCAGACTGAGGTGCGGCAACAGGTGCTCGGCGATTTTATTGCTGGCGATCACCGCATTGTTGGCGAAGCTGTAGACCAGCAGGCCGGAAGGCAGGCTGGAGACGATTTCCTGATTCAGCGCGCGCTCGGCCTCCAGTTCCACCGCCATGTTTTCGCTCGGGCGAATGTACTGGCGGCGGATAAAGTAGATGCTCAGCATCGACAGCGCCAGCAGCAGCAAGTTGACCGCGATCAGCCAGATGTTGTTGCGCAGCAGGTCGATGGCCAGATTGATGGCCGAAACGCGATACACCACCTTCAGCGGCGCATTGGGCAGGGCGGCGCTGAACTCCACCCAGCCGCCGCTCATGGTCGCATGGGTGCCGAGGACGGTTTCCGCCGGGATGGTGCTGTCGTCGAGATCAACATCGTCCGGCTGCAGCAGGAAATTGGCGCGGGCCAGATTGGCCGGAATGATGTCGTTGATCGGCAAGTCGAAGGCGATAACCGTCGCCAGATGCCCTGGCTGATTGAAAGTGGTGCGAATCGAGAACGAATAGGCGTTCTGGAAGCGCTGCTTGCGCAGATCGGAAAAGCTCTCGCGCTCGTCGAGCATATTGGCCTGCTGCAGCATCTCGGCGCGGCGTTCGTCCGCCGAGGTGGTCAGGTAGCTTTCCCGAAAGCGCGAAGCCAGCTCTTTGAGCGGCTGAGTGGTGATCAGGCTGAGGCTGTTGTCCTGACCATTGAGGTAATACATGGCGTAGTTTTCGGTCTTGGCGCCCCAGCGGGTGTCCAGGTAGTCCGAGATGTTGGCGATCATCGCCAGCGTGCTCTCGTCATGGCTGCCGAAGATCACCGCGTCGGTTTTCTTGTGCGGTTTCTCGATATAATAGACGTCGGGCCGCAGGCGGGTTTCCTGCAAACCGGGATCGACATTCTGCGCCGGCGCATTGCCGAATTTGTCATAGACCTGATAGGTCATATAACGGTAGGTATCGATGCGCTTTTGCAGCGAACCGGCAATGCTGTTCAGCGCGTACTTCTTTTCCGCCAGCCAGGCATTGGTGTAGTTGTAGCCATACAGGCCGATGCCGATCGTCAGCAGCACGATAAACAGCAGGAAGCAGCGGGTAATGTTGCTGGAGCTGATGGTCAATTGTTTATTTTGCATAGTGGCTGCGCATTCCTGAATCAGCGAGTGACGGCCCTGGCGCTGGCGGTCACCGCCAACAGCAGAGCGGCTACGCAGGCGAAGGCCACCGTCAGGCTGGAAAACTGAGCGATGAAGCCGATCAGCGCCGGGCCGGCCAGAATACCGGCATAGCCGACGGTGGTGACGGAGGCGATCGCCAAATTGGCCGGCATGTCGCGCTGGTTGCCTGCAGCGCTGAACAGGATCGGCACCACGTTCGAGGCCCCCAGGCCGACCAGCATGAAACCGACCAGCGACACGGTGGCGTGATTGAAGGCGATGGCCAGACTCAGGCCGAGAGCGGCGCACAGGCTGCCCAGCAGCAACACCCGGTAGCGGCCCAGTGAGTTCACTACCCGATCGCCATTGAGGCGACCGAGCGTCATGGTGATGGAAAACAGCGCATAGCCCAGACCGGCCTGGCTGTGTTCGACGCCGCGCAATGTGGTGAGGAACAGCGCGCTCCAGTCGAGCATCGATCCTTCCGCCAGGAACATGATGAAGCACAGAATGCCGATGAACATCACCCAGCCGCGCGGCAAGACGAACATCGGCCCGCCGTCGTCGGCGCCGCTCTCACGCAGCAAATGGCGGCTGGCGAACGCCAGCAGCACTATCACCGCCAGTACGGTAAGCAGGGTGGATTGCAGCGGCGTCAGCCCCAGCCACAGCAGCGCGCTGACGCCGCCGGCGCCGGCAATGCCGCCGATGCTGAAGAAACCGTGAAAGCCGGACATCATCGCCTTGCCGCTGGCGCGTTCGACGATCACCGCCTGAACGTTCATCGCTACGTCGATCATGCCGATCGCCGCACCGAACAGCAGCAGCGCCACGGCCATGCCGCCGAGAGAGTCCATCAGCGCCAGCAGCGGCAGATCGATGCACAATCCCAGCCCCGCCATCAAGATCACCGCGTGGCAGCCCAATTTGCCGGTCAGGAAACCGGTCAGCGGCATCGCCAGCATGGAGCCGGCGCCGATACAGAGCAGCAACAGGCCGAGCGAGCCGTCGTCGATGCCGATGCGCGCTTTGGCGAAGGGAACCAGCGGCGCCCAGGCGGCCATGCCGAGACCGGCGACGAAAAAGGCCAGACGGGTGGCGATCTGTTGAGGAACGCCGGGCGTTTGCTGTTCATTGCACAAGGTGGCTGTCATGTAAGCGTCAGGATCTTGGGTCAAAAGAATGGTGAAAGTTACTGACAGTTTTTATCACAATCCGCGATCCGGGTCGAAAATATTCGTGCCTGACACATCCCTGGCGCCGCCTCTGCGCACCAGCCACAGCGCGATAGCCTGGACAATATAGTCCTTTTGCCGCTCGTCCAGTGCGACGCCCTGCGGTATGCCGTGCCACTTTTCCAGGCAGCCGCGGCAGCAGGTGGCGGTGGCGTGCTGGGCGACGAACACCGGGTGGCCACGCATCGGCGTTTGCTTGCCGTCGTTTTTAGGGTGGGCGGCGGCCAGGCGGCGATCGATAAAATCGCGGGCATGGCTGAGGATAAGGGGCAATCCTTTGCCCTCGAGATAAGCCTGGTCTTTGGCATTTAAACGAAAGCGAGCGCGGAAGGGGGAACTTTGCAGCCGCCGCCACAGCACGTCGGGTTGAAAGGGCATCATGAATTTTACTCGCTGAAGGTGCGCTTTTTTCAGATTACCAGAACTGAAACTCTGCGGCTAATTGTGCCTGCGGCGGGAAATAATCGGCAAGATAAAGCACGAAATGAAAAGCAAGCTCAATTTGTAGGCTAAAATAAGGAAAAAGATTAGCAATTAGTGCGGCGGTAAATTAGTGAAACTATATCATTGGGTTATTTATTTGCTTGCTATTTGTGCGAGTCGAAATTGTGAGGGGAGTATGGAGGGAAATAAAAAACCGGCCAGAAGCCGGTTAAAAGGAATGCAGAAATTATCTTCCGATAATGAAGGTAATAATGAAAATAATGATGATAGCGAAGTGATTATAGCGGCTGCGAGTGGGGAGCGTTTTGGCACAATGTGCTTATTGCCCGTCTCAATTGTATGGTTGGCTTTTTTTTCTTAAAGATATGTATAACTACATGATTTTTTATCAATTAATCTATTCTTTGTCTTTAAGTGCTTTATTTTGTTTGTCTGTAAGGTTTTGTGAAAGTTCGCGCGTATTTACATTTTGAAACCTTTATTAATTACACTGAAACACTATCGGATACTTGGTATCATTTTCTTTCTGGATTAATATAACCCTTGTTACCAGAATGGTAATGCACAGTCGTGCTAATAATGCTCGAAAAGGGCAGTGGCCGTAGCTCGACATAATTAACGAGGATAATAACGATGAAACTTCGAGTACTCTCTCTGATGGTACCCGCACTGCTGGTTGCAGGCACAGCAGGCGCGGCGGAAATCTACAACAAAGACGGTAATAAACTGGATTTGTACGGTAAAGTCGACGGTCTTCACTATTTCTCCAGCAACAACGGCGTGGACGGCGATCAGTCTTATATGCGTTTTGGCCTGCGCGGCGAAACGCAAATCAGCGATCAGCTGACCGGGTACGGCCAGTGGGAATATCAGGCGAACCTGAACCACGCTGAAAACCAGGACAACAAGAACTTCACCCGTTACGGCTTCGCCGGTCTGAAATTCGGCGACTATGGCTCCTTCGACTACGGCCGTAACACCGGCGTGCTGTACGACGTCGCGGCGTATACCGACTTGCAGCCTGAGTTCGACGGTATGACCTACGGCGCCGACCAGTTCATGTTCCAGCGTTCCAGCGGCCTGGCGACCTACCGTAACAACGACTTCTTCGGTCTGGTTGACGGCCTGAACTTCGCCCTGCAGTACCAGGGTAAAAACGGCAACGGCGAAGAGACCAACAACGGTCGTGACGTCCTGGGCCAAAACGGCGAAGGTTACGGCATGTCCATGAGCTATGACATGGGCTACGGCATCAGCGCCGCGGGCGCCTTCTTCAACTCTCGCCGCACCAGCGAGCAGAACGGCGCCGGCGCGTACCGCAATATTATGGGCCGCGGCGACAAGGCGGAAGGTTACTCTGGCGGTCTGAAATATGACGCCAACGACGTTTACCTGGCGGTGATGTTCACCCAGTCCTACAACGCGGCGCGTTTCGGCAGTTCCGACAGCAGCGTTTATGGCTACGCCAACAAGGCGCAGAGCTTCGAAGCCTACGCGCACTACCAGTTCGACTTCGGTCTGCGTCCGTTCGTGGGCTATAATCAGACCAAAGGTAAAGACCTGGGCCGCGCCGGCAACGGCAAGGACTACGGCGATCAAGATCTGGTCAAATTCGTCGACCTGGGTGCGACCTACTTCTTCAACAAAAACATGTCCACCTATGTTGATTACAAAATCAACCTGGTGGACAACAACGATTTCACCGACGCTGCCGGCATCAACACCGACAACGTGGTTGCCGTGGGCCTGGTTTACCAGTTCTAAGCTCCAGCGTGTGAATGACACAGCGCGGCCTTCGGGCCGCGTTTTTTTTTGCCGGTAAAAAGCACGGATTGATCCGTTGTCGGCATGGGAAGCGCTTCGGATCGCCTCCGCTCGGCCTACGCTGTCAGTACAGCAAACAGAATGGAGGTGATATGGAACTCAAGATCGATAAGGTGATCGAAACGGTGCTGTACGTCAGCGACATTGAACGCGCGGACGCTTTTTACCGGCAGGTGCTGAAGCTGCCGGCAATGGTCGCCAATGAACGGTTTCGCGCCTATAACGTCGGCGATCGGAGCGTACTGTTGCTGTTTATCGAGGGCGATTCGCTGCGCGGGGCGCAGTATCCGACCGGGTTTATTCCCGCGCACGATGGCGTGGGGCCGGCGCATATCGGGCTGGCGGTGGCGAAAGAGCAACTGCCGCACTGGGAACGGCATCTGGTGGCCAACGGCGTGGAGATTGAGGGGCGAATGCGTTGGGAACACGGCGGGGAGAGCATTTATTTTCGCGATCCCGACGCCCACCTGCTGGAACTGGTGACGCCGGGCATCTGGGCCAATTACTGATCGAACCCGCCTTGCGCCAACATGTCCAACGCGGCATTCAGCACCTGCAGCGCGGCCTGCGGTTGCCGCTCTATCTGCACTCTGACGATGGCGCCGTCGATCAGCATCGCCAGCATTGCCGCCCGCTGTTCCCGCTGCGGCCCGGCGGGCAGGTGGCGCGCCAGTTCATCCGCCATCTGCCGCTTATGCCGGCCGGCGATGTGCAGGCTTTCCGGCAGCAGATCGGCTATCTCCACCGCAGTATTGATAAACGCGCAGCCGCGAAAGCGCGGATCGTCGAACCATTCCGCCAGGCAGGGCGCCAGCGCCGGCAGCAACCCGCCGGTCTGTGCCACATGGCGGGCCAGTGATGTGCTGAACCAGCTGAGCCACTGCTGATGGCGATAGGTCAAAAACGCCGTAATCAAATCGTTCTTGCTGGGAAAGTGGCGGTAGAAGGTCACTTTGGTCACGCCAGATTGCTTGATGATGCGATCGATACCGGTGGCGCGGATCCCTTCTTGATAAAACAGATCGTGCGCCGTCAGCAGGATGCGCTGGCGGGCGGGCAAGGCGTTGAGATCGGCGGTCATCATTTTCTCCGGGGCCATTTTCGAGTGATTGTAGACAACTCTGTCTACTTGCGCTAGCGTAAAGGTGTAGACAGAGTTGTCTACATGCCTTCACTCAGGAGATGAACATGAGCATTAAACCCCCATTGCCGCCTTTTACCCGCGAATCCGCCATCGAGAAGGTGCGGCTGGCGGAGGATGCCTGGAACAGTCGCGATCCCGAACGCGTATCGCAGGTGTATTCCCTCGATACCCACTGGCGTAACCGCGCGGAGTTTGTCGACGGGCGCGCGGCGGTGGTCGGCTTTTTGCAACGCAAATGGGCGAAAGAACTGGAGTATCGGCTGATTAAGGAGCTGTGGGCGTTTGACGGCGCGCGCATCGCGGTGCGTTTCGCCTATGAATGGCGCGACGATTCCGGCAACTGGTATCGCAGCTTCGGCAATGAAAACTGGGAGTTCAATCAGGAGGGGCTGATGATCAACCGCCATGCCTGCATCAACGACATGCCGATTCGCGAACAGGATCGGCGTTTTCATTGGCCGCTCGGCCGGCGCCCGGACGATGTTCCAGCGCTGAGCGATTTCGGTTTTTGAATCTGCTGGCGCGCCGGCGATGGCCTCTTGAGTGCAAAAGCGCACCGATCGACAAAGGGGAATTTGTAGAAAAGCCTTCTCGCTTCTAGACTTAGGGAACAACAAATGCACTCCAAGAGGACAAACTATGACGAAGAAGTTGGTTTTGGCCGTCGGCACCGCGGCGGTATTTTCCATTCTTGCCGGTTGCACCACCTATGATCGCGCAGCCAGTTATGTCAATGAGCCGGTGGTCAGCGATGTCAAAGTAGGGATGACCAAGCAGCAGGTGCGGGCTATCGCCGGTCCGCCGTCGACGTCCGCCACGCTGATCCATGCGCAGGGCACCTGCGACACCTATGCGGTGGCGCCGCGCGACGGCAAGGTGCAGACGTACTTTGTCAGCTACAACGACACGGGCCATGTCATGAACAAGGGCTATCAAACCTGTTCAGACTACGATTCTCAGCCGAAATAATCGCGTTTTGGCCGACCAAAAAAGCCTCGCTTGCGCGGGGCTTTTCATTTTTTAAGCGTTTAAGGCCTGAAGTTTAGGCAACTGCGCCGCCCATGCCATTTTTTTGCATCAAAACGATAGACATTTCATAACGGTATCGCTAATATCAGCGCCCATTGGAAGGATGGCCGAGTGGTTTAAGGCAACGGTCTTGAAAACCGTCGAGTGTAACAGCTCCCAGAGTTCGAATCTCTGTCCTTCCGCCAAATTCAAACCCTAGGTTCGTAAGAGCCTGGGGTTTTTTGTTTTATACATGTTCGCTCCTGCCGCCGCCGCGTTCTCTTTCTTTTCTCAATGACGGGCTACTCCTGCGTACCGAATACGTTCGCCGGTGGCGGCGTAACGCGTGGCGTTGGTCGTTTCTCAAGCGGCGTGACGTCAAATGCGGTCGCGTATTGAACGATAATATGCGCTTTCGGCATGTGAACGGTTCTGCGATTTATTCTAAGCGGCGAGATGGCATGTATTAAAAATGCACGAATTTTGGCTGGTGAGTGAGTTAATACTGTGCAAAGCATTATTTCCCCGCATGCTTGTTTTTTTGCCTATATAGACGGGCGTTTTTCGCAATAGGCGTGACGTTTATTTGTGCTGGCAAAATAGAGAGCGTGTGTTTCTGGCATTCTTAACGAAGATGCGGGTGAAAAGATGCAATAACCATGACCGTAACAGATATTACAAGGCTCTTGTCTTGTGTGGAAGGCATTTTAATAAAGTTGAAAAAATACGAGATAATTTACTTAAAGATATAGGAAAAACCTTACTTGTTAGGATAACAGATCGTTTAAAAATATAGTTCGATATAAAAATCCAAAAATGCATTGCTTGGTAATATTTATGATCGCAAAAGCAAAATACATCACTATAATCACCTGAAAAGATACAGAGGAATCGGCGCGCCTATCTGGAATCGGGCGAGAGACCTTATCGTACGCCTAAAGGAGCAGTGACGAATGAAGAATGAACAGCGTGCAAATAAAAAGCTCAGGCTTGCGCTGCTCGACGCTAAACAGCAACAGGAAAGGCTGGCGACACAAATACATCGGCTTAAATTAGAGAATGAATGGCTGGTGGAGAGACTGGCGAAACAGCAGAAAGAGGAGGAGGCCGACTTACCCGGCTGCAGTGTTGGCAAGAGCGACTGGGTATCGCTGTTTGTTCGTTATTGCAAAAAAATTTTTGGAGGTCGTCATGCCTAACCGTGCGGCACGAAAAGAATTGCAACAGAATCTGCTTATTACATTATATAGGCTCTGTCATCGTTCTCACTCTAATATAGTCCCCCAGCCTTATGATGACTGGCCGAGTACTCGTCAACTGGCGGAATCTTGCGGCGTCAGCATATACCAGGCTCGTAATTTGCTACTGGAATTGGTAAAGCAAGGGGATATTTTGGTCACGCCCTTATTGATCAATAAATCATTACGTTGGTATCCCGCCAGAGCGCATCGCCCCGATTGATATTGAAGAAAACGAAGTTTTATTGTCGCTGATTCGTCGGTGAGGTGATTTTTTAAATTATCGAAATAAGGAGAAGAAAATGTCGCTGTATGATCTCGACCGTCATAAGGCCTTTATTCTCATGTTGGCTATTTGTTCGGTATTCTGGCTTGCGATGCTGTTCATCATTTTTACCGTTTTCAGCTGAGGATGAGGCGTTCTGTGATGCGCTTTCGGTCTTGCAATAAATTCAAAGTTTCATTATGGCATTCATATTATCGGGAGGGACGGGCTGGTTTATAATTGACCGAGCATCCCTTTTTTCTTGACTAACTTGATATCCTGAATCGCGATCGCTGCGCCAATTGGCGTTATTTAACGAGTTGTTCACTGAAAAACAGAATCAAGAGAAAACCATGAATAAACCGCTGCTTGCTCTTCTTCTTGGCGTTTTGTCATTTGGCGTAGTAGCTAAATATTGCGGTTTGGCTACCGCTGATAAAAGCATTCGGGTTCTGCAGAGATGGAAAGATCCCATGTTGGGGTTTACGAATGTTGAACAGGCGAAAACGCTGCCCGATGAAACATGGGTGGTGCTTGAAGGCCGGCTTAATCAGCATAGGGGTTATGAACGCCACGAGTTTCATGATGACAGCGGTTCCATTTATGTGGATATACCCAAACGGAATTGGAAAGGCCAAGTCGCCGCGCCTGCAGACAGAGTATTTATAGAGGGGGAAGTTAACCGAAACAGAGAATACGTCGTGATCGATGTCAATACGCTTTTCGTTGTTAAATAAAAATGCATGAGCTTTTTCGCGCTGAATAATCGCTATTAGCGCATGTTTTCGGCGGCCTTATAAGGAGCAGTTTAGCAATATGAGTAGACAAACTCGCGCCGCATCGTCTGATGCCTCATTGCCTGACGCGTTGTTAAATCGTGCACGAGTGCGGCGCATTCTGGTCATGCCGCTTTATCATAGCAGCGATGTTTTGTTGACGACTCCCGTGCTAAGCACGCTGTGCGCCAATTATCCCAATGCGCTGATTGATGTTTTAGTTTATGGCGATACGCAAGACGTGTTGGCCGGTAATAACGATATTTATTTGACTCATGTCGTTCGTTACGGTTTCAAAGGCCAGATAGTGAAAGTACAGTGTCTCGAGGAATATGTGCTGTGGCGTCGTTTGTGCGCTGAAAATTACGATTTGGTGATAAACCTTTCGAATAAATGGCGTGCTGCATTGTATTGCCGTTTGCTGAAATCGACTTACCGCTTGGGATTCCATTACCCTGAACGCAATGAACGGTTATGGCGAGCCTGCCATTCTAAATTGGTGAGCGTGAATGCGCATTGGCGGCAACACGCCGTCATTAACCATCTTAGTATTCTGGCGCCGTTGCTCTTGCCAACGGTTATCGCCTTAGTGAAACAAACCTATCGCCAGCGCGATATCGATGAGGTTGATCGGCTCTGCAGGCAGCATCATTTGGGGAGTTTCGTGGTGGTCCATCCCGCTGCGCATTGGTCGGCGGAAGGGTTTAGCCAGGTGATCAATCACCTTATCACCCAGGGCGAAACCGTTGTGGTGACCGGTGGGAAGCGCGCTAGCGATGCTTTGATGGTCAATGCGATTTTGGCGGAATGCACTTTTCCGCAGCGGGTGGCTAATCTGACGGGGCAACTGGCGCTGCCTGAGCTTGCTGTGCTTATCGACCGTGCCAAACTGTTTATTGGCGTGGACTCGTTGCCAATGCATATGGCCGCTGCGTTGAAAACACCGTCAGTCATCTTGTTCGGTTCCGATAATTTGACGCAATGGTCTCCCTGGCTATCGCCGCATTCGTTGCTGTGGACGGAAGATTATTGTTCTTCGCCTTTATCCGATAATAAGACGAATGCTGAATCAGAAAATCAGATGAGTTCTATCCCTGTGGTTGACGTTATTCGGGTGGTTGAGCATCGGCTGGCTTTGTTGACGCCTGTTGGCTGAGTTTTGCTACGGCGATTTATTTTGTGCCAATGATGGTGGGAGAGAATGCTATTGAACCCATTGAACGATCAATAAGCCATAAACGGAAGTGTGCGGATGATTATTCCTATTGCGGAGAGGGTTATGAGAAAAAACGGTTTTCTGGAGGGGATCCTCATTATGATCCTAAGCGCCTGCGTTTCCGCTGAGCAACGAACCGTTGCCGGCTGTATCGTCGACGGAATGATATTACCGTGGTCGGTATTGTCGATGCCCATTTCGGCTGAAGCGGCGTACGTTCCACTCTGTGCCGGAAAGTGTGAACAGCAGGCATGGGCGCGCTATGACTGGGAACGCGATTTTACCTGGGGAAAGCGCTTCGATCCCGTCTATCGCGCAGCTGGTGTTGGCGATGAAATAAACGTGTCCGCTTATTGTGGTGATACGCGAATCGCCGCGAAGCCTTGTACCTTATCGATTAATACTCATTGGTGTACGGCCGATGACGGCTATTCGTATTTCACCGTCATCGAGTGATAAACGATTAAGGCGGTATTTTAATCATTTTTGTCTGCAAACGTCATTGAATATCATGATCTTCGCTCAGGCCTTATCGATATTGGTTTTGTAATGCAGGAAGGGGGTAATGATATTTATTCTCCTTGTAAGTTCGAGAGAATCATGACGTTTAATGAAACGCTTCAGTTTTATATTTTCTATTGAGCTGCATTTTGCAGACGGGTTGTGTGGTTCTGTAGGGAAGTGGTTTCGACCGAAATTGTTGTCTGGTACTCGATAGGGGATGTTTATGCGCGACGTGAAAAGAGTCGTCACGGTGGTCATCATTGACGCCAATCGCTTTTTCGCCAGCGGATTACGGCAGGGAATACTGGCACATTTTTTTGCGCAGGGGCGACAAGTGCATTTTGTCGGCGAGGCGTTGATAGGGCACGCCGACCTGGTGTTTCAACAGTTGACGGTTGTCAAGAGCGCGGATTTTTGCCGGCAAATCCAAAGCGACTGGCCGCGCAGACCGTTGTTTTTTTCTATACAGGAATCGGCTGGACCGAAGAATGACATGCTTTCTCAGTACAACTCTGAACGCTGTGCGCAGGAGGCCGGTGAAGTATACCGAAATGAACCGCTGCGCGCCGTGATGCGGCGCATTGACGCGGCGATGATGACATCGGCCAGAAAACCTCGCGCCTTACATCAGGGGTATTGCGCGTGCTGCTGGACGAAAATACTGACTTTGCGCGAGCGTCAGGTGTTGAGATGTTTATCTATTTTCGGATCGCCTACGGTGGTGGCGAACGTGCTGAAACTGAGCCTTAAATCGATAAGCATGCATAAGCGCAACGCCATGATCAAATTAGGTCTGCGGCATAACATCGATTTATATCATTGGTTTCGACAGGGTGGGCTGAATATTCGCCGGGGATGAAAAGGGGGGGGGCATATGGCATGTGATCCCGGCGACGCCTGCGTTATTGGATAGGCAGGGTTAATCATCATGTTGATAAGCGAGACGAGATTGAGGGTGTTTGCAATGACTGAAGTGCTGACAGGTACGGCATTTTTCAAGCCATTGAGTATTGGCCTGTGTTGCATGACCGCAATAACCGTATTGGGCTAAATCATCTATTCACGAGGCAACAAAGAATGTTAGGAACGGTATCGTATGTAGATAAAAGAACGGGGCATTTCATCATTCGGGATGAAGTGGGGGAATTCACCTTGGCCCAGATAATGGGGAAATATCATTTAATGCGTGGTTGCATTCTAGTTGGGGAACTGCAAAACAACGGATGTGAAATGCTCGTAAATCAAACGACCAATGAAATGCTCCCCGTGCTGTTGTTGGCTTCACACTGTTCTGAGCGGGATGTGCTTAATAAGCTTCGTAAAGCCAAACGCCTAGAAAATGTTCTCTAGGGCACCGATGTTTGGGGGGCGTTGGCGAATAACGTTGGCCGTTTGCCGCGTTGTTGACGCGCTAGTGCACGGTTGGCCGATGAGCGCGCGGAGTAGAATGCTGAACCGCTGGCGAGCTAAGGTGAAGATGACGGCGCGAACATGGACGATTGATCGCCATTCGAGGATATGGGAAAAATAATATGTTGATTATCCTTGATTGTTTACGTCCGGCTGTATTATATTTCGCAGCGTCTTAGGGCAATGCCCCTACGCAGAATTCAGCCGGCTTAGCTCAGTAGGTAGAGCAACTGACTTGTAATCAGTAGGTCACCAGTTCGATTCCGGTAGCCGGCACCATGATACAGCTGTACCAACGCTTTACGCGTTGCGAAACCCCGTTAACCGTCAGGTTGGCGGGGTTTTTTGCTTTAGTCGGGATAATGAATGGCGGTGTGGGGATGTTGCCTGTAATTTGAACGGAAGCGCTTAGTGAAGCGATGATTGCCGATACATGCGATAACAAGGTGGGGCGTTTTAAACATCGGCAACCAGCCACTGATCCGCTTCTTCGAACATCTCTTCCAACATTCGGTTCAGCTTCTCACGATCGCTTTTGCTGGCGTCGGAGTTCAGGCCGTTGGCCTGCATCGGCTTCACGCGCACGTCAGCTTCCGGGAACAGTGCATGCACGCGTTTTTCCAGCTCGTTGCGAATAATCTCGGCGGCGTTGGGTAACCCAGCGACGTTGCGTTTGTCGTACACCAATTCTACAAACATGACTCACCTGTAAATACTGATTTAATGTACAGTATTCTGGCCTGAGGAAGGCCGGTTGGCAAGAGGAGGCGTGGAATTTTGCATGATGCGTTCATTCTTGCGCGGCGTGCGGTAAATCCTGCAGCTGAATCACCAATTCCGCCAGGCTGGCGGCCTGCATTTTCTCCATCACTTTTGCCCGGTGAACCTCCACGGTGCGCAGGGCGATATTCAACCGTTCAGCCATTTCCCTGTTCATCATGCCCCGCACCACCAGCTGCGCAATGTCGCGTTCTTTCGGCGTGAGCGTGCGGTAGCGGCCGCAAGTTTCATGGCGTTGCCAGGCCTCGGCGGAGACCTGCTGCGCCCGTTCGAGGGCGGCGATCAGCGGTTCAGCGGCGATCGGTTTTTGCAGGAAGTCCACCGCGCCGTACTTCATCTGCTCCACCGCCATCGGCACGTCGCCATGGCCGGACAGGAACACCACCGCCAGCGTGCTGCCGCGGCGGCGCAGCTCCCCGTAAACCTGGTGACCATCGAGCTTCGGCATCCGCATGTCCAGCAAGACGATCCCGGTCTGAAACAGGTCGGCCTGCGCCAGAAAATCGGCGCTGTCATTCCAGCATTGCACGCCGTGGCCGAGGCTGGTCAGCAAAAAATGGCAGGCGTCGGTGACGGCGACGTCATCATCCACCAGATAAATTAGCGACATGGTTTTCCTCGTTATCCAATATGAAATGCAGCGTTACGCACAGCCCGTTGCGGCTGTCGGGAGCCGGGCGGTTAGCCAGGCGGATTTCGCCGCCGCCATAGCGGGCCAGGCGCCGGCAAATGGCTAACCCCAGCCCCATGCCGCCGGCCTTGGTGGTGTTGAAGGGGCGAAAAGCCTGTTCCAGCCCGGCCGTTGTCATGCCGCCCGCGTTGTCCTGCAGATGCAACTCCATCGCCCGTTCGCTCTTGGCGGCGGAAAGCCAGACGGCATTGGCCCCGGCCTGCGCCGCATTCAGCAGCAGGTTCGCCAGCAACTGTTCCAGCAGCGCCGGCGGCAGGGTTAGCGTCAGCGAAGGCGCCACGTTATTGAACAACGTCAGGTCGGGATAGCGTTGCGTCAGGCGCAGCAGCGTCCACACCCGCTCGGCGGTTTCGCTTACCGCGGTGGGGCGCCAGCGCGTTTGGTCTATCGCCTCCGCGGTGGGCTGCACCCACTGGCGCAGGTTATGAATCGTCTCGCCGCCGCGCTGCGCCTGTCGATCGATATTTTCCAGCGGCCCCAGCAGCGGATGCCCGGTGTCCGTGTTGCGCAGTTGGATCAGGCACCCCTGCGCATAGTGGCGAATGGCCGCCAGCGGCTGGTTGAGCTCGTGCGCGAAGCCGGAGGCCATCTCCCCCAGCACGTTCAGCTGCCTGGCGTTTTCCAGCGCCCGCTCCTGCCGCCGCAGTTGCTCGTCGGCGTGGAGCAGCTGTCGCCCGCGTCGGCGTACCAGCAGCGCGATCCAGATATGGTTGACGATCAACAGCGCCAGCAGCGCCAGCGACAGGCCGACAGCCGTCTGATGCTGGATCAGCCAGCTCTTGATATCCAGCCATAGCCGCCGCTGTTCCGGGTGCTGATTGACGGCGCGCAGCAGCGCTTCCACCTCGCTGGTCGAGGCCGGTGCGCCCCACAGGAAGTGAGACTGGGGCGGTGCGGTCAGCAAGGCTCTCGCCACCGCATCCACCAGTGAGTTATCCAGGCCGGGCAGGGCGGCGAACGACCAGTTGGGGTAAAGCGGCGTGCTGGTGACGCAGGGAGCCGACGTGGCCTGTTGCAGCAGCGGGCGAAAATCCGCCGGGTTGATCAGGCCTTCCTTGCCCATTTTCTCCAGCAGGCAGACCGGGACGATGGCAGCCTGAATGGCGCGCTCGCGCAACAGATAGAGCAGGGCGTCGGCAGGGAAACCGGTAAAGCGCAGGTGAAAATCGCGCTCGGGCCGTATGCCGGCGTCGCTGAGCGCCTTATAGCCGGTCAGATAGCCGCCGAAGGCCTGCGGATCGATGGCACCCACCGTTTTTCCCATCAGCGCCTGCGGCGTCGTAATGCCGCTGTCGCGCCGCACCAGAATCACGCTGCCGATGATGTTGCCCGTTGCCCGATCGCCGTTGGCGGCGCGCAACGACGCCAGCCAGCGCAGATGATAGTGGCTGTTCAGCTGCACAAACTGCGCCGGATTAGTGACCACGAACTGCACGCTGCCCCGATTGACCGCTTCGCGCATCTGCGCCAGATCGAGCGGCCGCAGGCGGAAGCGCTCACCGCCGACGCTGCCGTTGAGCCTGTCGATCAGCGGCTGCCAGTCACGCTCGGTCGCCGCATCGCCGCGCATCGCCAACACGCCGACCGACCACTCGCCCGCCTGTGCCGCCATCCCCCAGCCGAGACTGAACAACAGTAATAACACGACCCTCACGGCCCCTCCTGATGGGCAATTTGCCTGCCGCCACTTGTTTTAGATCAACGTTGGGTTCGGTATGTGGTTAACCACAATAGAGCTGAGCCCAATGTCATTTTTACACTGTAAATCATCGACATTGTTTATTCATCTAACGGGCATCAATAGCGTGATCGGGGTGATGCCCAGGGCGTGGGAGAGGCGCATGGATTTCGGTAAACGGCAGTTTTTGCAGCGGCTGGGCGTGTTGACGGCGGGGGCTTCGCTGATCCCCGTGGCGGAGGCCGGGCTGACGTTAGCGCCGACGCGGCGCGAGGGGGATGCCAGCCGCCGCTACGCGATGCTGATCGATCTGCGGCGCTGCGTCGGGTGCCAGGCCTGTACCGTCAGTTGCGCCATTGAAAACCAGACCCCGCACGGGGAGTTTCGCACCACGGTAAACCAGTACCAGGTCAGCCTCGCAGGCGAAGCGGTGGCGACCAACGTGCTGCTGCCCAGGCTGTGCAACCACTGCGACAACCCGCCCTGCGTACCGGTGTGCCCGGTGCAGGCCACCTTCCAGCGCGAGGACGGGATCGTGGTGGTCGACAACAAACGCTGCGTGGGTTGCGCCTATTGCGTGCAGGCCTGCCCGTACGATGCCCGTTTTATCAATCACGCCACCCAAACGGCGGACAAATGCACCTTCTGCGTACACCGGCTGGAGGCGGGATTGCTGCCGGCATGCGTGGAGTCGTGCGTGGGCGGGGCGCGGATCATCGGCGATATGCGCGATCCGCACAGCACGCTGAGCAAGCTGCTGCGGCGTCACGAGGCCGAGATCAAAGTCCTCAAGCCGGAGAACCAAACCGCGCCCCACGTGTTTTATCTGGGGCTGGATGACGCCTTCGTCACGCCGCTGCCGGGGCGGGCGCAGGTCGCCTTATGGGGGGAGGGACGATGAGCCGCCAACTGATGATCGCAGAGGTTTTGAGCCAGCCGCAGGCGGTGAGCTGGCTGCCGTGGGCCGTGCAATATTTCTTCTTTATTGGCATTGCCGCCTGCGCCGCGTTGCTGGCCTGCGTGTGGCGCTGGCGCGGTGGAGACAACGCCGCACATTTGGAGCGCGCGGCGCTGTTTATCGGGCTGACGTGCGCCATCAGCGCGCCGCTGGCGTTGACCGCCGATCTGCATCAAACCGCCCGTTTCTGGCATTTTTACGCCTACCCGACGCCCTGGTCGTGGATGCCGTGGGGCGCGCTGTTCTTGCCGCTGTTTACCTTGCTGATCGGTCTGTGGTTTATCGCGATTGAATTTACGCGGCTGACGGGCAGACCGGTTGCGCTGCTGCGTGGGATCGCGCCCGCCTGCGCGCTGGTGGCTATCGGCCTGCTGTTGTACACCGGGCGCGAGGTTTCCGTCGTGCGCGCGCGCCCAATCTGGTTCAGCTACGCATTTCCGATCGTGATGTTCCTCAGCGCGCTGCAGGCACTCTTGGCTCTGTTGCTGTTGGCGATGCGTAAACGGCCCGGCCTGCAGGCGCCGCTGGCGCGCGGGATGCTGCTGACGCTGCTGCCGCTCGGCGGGGCGATCCTGCTGTGGGTATGCGGCGATACGCTATCCGGCGCGGCGGTACGCCACTGGCTGCAGACGCAGGCGACGGCGCGTCAGTATGCTGCCGGCTGGATCGCGCTGTGGGGGTTGGCGCTGGCGTGCGCCGCCTGGGCGGCCTATCGACGTTTGCCGCGCGGCGGCGCGCCGCTGCTGGTGGCCGGCGCGCTGGGGCTGAGCTGGCTGATGCGCTGGACGCTGTTGATTGAGGTGCAAACCATCCCGAAATACAACGCGTCTTATTCCCCCTATAGTCTGCCGCTTGGTACCGATGGCTTGCTGGCGATCGTCGGCACCTTCGGGCTGTGGCTGGCGTTAATGATCATGGTGCGTGAAGCACAGGCGTTTTTACTGCGGAGAAAACAACATGGCTAAACGCACCCGGCGTCAGTGGTTGAAAGTGGGCCTGGCCTTCGGCGGGCTGTCCGCTTTCGGCCTGAGCTATCGCGAGGTCGCCAAACGGGCGATCGACGGCTTGATTCACGGCACCTCAGGGCGGGTGACGTTGGATCGCATCAACGGCAACTCTCTGCTGCCCGAAGGGCGGGCGGTGCCGGAATGGCAAGGCAATCCGCAGCAGGCCATCTCGATGACCCAGTGCTTCGGTTGCTGGACGCAATGCGGCGTGCGGGTGCGGGTGGACAGGCAGACCGACCGGGTACTGCGTATCGCCGGCAACCCGTATCATCCGCTGTCTCAGGAGCGGCACCTCGATTCTGCGTTGCCGCTGCAGGACGCGTTGGCGCAGCTGGGCGGGGAGAGCGGCCTCGACGCGCGTTCCACCGCCTGCGCGCGGGGCGCTACGCTGCTGGAGGGGCTTTACAGCCCGCTGCGCGTGCTGGAGCCGATGAAACGCGTCGGCAAACGCGGCGAGGGCAAGTGGCAGCGCATCAGCTTCGAGCAGTTGATCGCCGAAGTGGTGGAGGGGGGCGATCTGTTCGGCGAGGGGCATGTGGACGGCCTGCGGGCGATCCGCGATCTGGAAACGCCGATCGATGCCCGACAGCCGGGGCTGGGGCCGAAAGCCAACCAGCTGCTGGTGACCAACGCCGGTGATGACGGGCGCGACAGCTTCCTGCGGCGCTTCGCCCAGAACAGCTTCGGCAGCAAAAACTTCGGCGCGCACGGCGCTTACTGCGGGCTGGCCTACCGCGCCGGTTCCGGCGCGTTGATGAACGATCTGGACAAGAACCCGCACGTGAAACCGGACTGGGAACAGGTCGAATTCGCGCTGTTTATGGGCACCTCGCCGGCGCAGTCCGGCAACCCGTTCAAGCGTCAGGCCCGGCAGTTGGCCAGCGCCAGATTGCGCAGCGAATTCCGCTACGCGGTAGTGGCGCCGGCGCTGCCGTTGACCACCACGCTGGCGGACGATCATGGCCATTGGATCCCGATACTGCCAGGCACCGACTCGGCGCTGGCGATGGCGATGATCCGTTGGATCCTCGACAATCGGCGTTATCAGGCCGGTTATCTCGCCATCCCGTCGGAGGCTGCCATGCAACGCGCCGGCGAGAAGAGCTGGACCAACGCCACGCATCTGGTGATCGCCGAGAGCGAGCACCCGTTGGCGGGGCAGCATCTGACGCAGGCCCATCTGAACGGCGCCGAGTCGGCGTCGCCGCTGGTGGTCAACGGCGCGGGGGAACTGGTGGCGGCCGAGACGTGTGACAGCGCCGAGCTGTGGGTAACCCGCACGGTGACGCTGCACGACGGCGCGCAGGTGGCGGTGAAGAGCGGCTTTCAGTGTCTGAAAGAGGCGGCCGACAAGCTGTCGCCGGAAGCCTACAGCCGGGAATGCGGCGTACCGGTGGCGCGCATCGCGGCGCTGGCCGAGGCCTTTACCGCCCACGGGCGCAAGGCGGCGGTGATCGCCCATGGCGGGATGATGGCGGCGAACGGGTTTTACAATACCTGGTCGGTGATGATGCTCAACGTGTTGATCGGTAACCTGAGCCTGGCGGGCGGGGTGTTCGTCGGCGGCGGCAAATTCAACGGTTTCGCCGAGGGGCCGCGCTATAACCTGGTCGAGTTTCCCGGCCTGGTAAAACCGAAGGGGTTGAATATCGCGCGCAGCAAGGCAGCCTATGAAACCTCCGACGAATACCGCGAAAAAGTGGCGGCGGGCGTTTCGCCCTGGCCGGCCAGGGCGCCCTGGTATCCGTTCGTCGCCGGGCAGTTGACCGAGCTGCTGACGTCGGCGCTGGCGGGATATCCGTACGGGCTGAAAGCCTGGATCTCGAACATGACCAACCCCCTGTACGGTATCGCCGGGTTGCGCGGCGTGGCGGAAGAGCGGCTGAAAGATCCGGCGCGTTTGCCGCTGTTTATCGCCATCGATGCGTTTATCAACGAAACGACGGCATTGGCCGACTATATCGTCCCGGACACCCATAACTTTGAGAGCTGGGGATTCAGCGCCCCCTGGGGCGGCGTCGCCAGCAAGGCCACCACTGCGCGCTGGCCGATAGTGACGCCGGCGACCGCGAAAACGACGCAAGGGCAGCCGATCTCCATGGAGGCGTTTTGCATCGCCGTCGCCAAACGCCTGGCGCTGCCGGGGTTCGGCGATCGCGCTATCGGCGACGGCCGGGGCGGGCTGCTGCCGCTCAACCGCGCCGAGGATTATTATCTGCGCGCCGCCGCCAACGTGGCGTTTGCCGGCAAGGCGCCGGTGCCGGCCGTGAGGGAGGAAGAGCTGGCGCTGAGCGGCGTCGATCGCTTGTTGCCGCAGCTTGCGCAGACGCTGCGCGCCGATGAGATCGACCGCGTGGCGTTTATCTACAGCCGCGGCGGCCGCTTCGCCGGTCATGACAGCGGCCGCCGCGACGGCAGCGTGGGCAACCGCTGGGAGAAGCCGCTGCAGATCTGGAATGCGGAAGTGGCGAAGCACCGGCATGCGATTACCGGCGAGCGTTTCAGCGGCTGCCCAACCTGCTACCCGGCGCGTTTGTCTGACGGCCGCGCGGTGGAAGAACTCTACCCTGAGCGGCAGTGGCCGCTGCGGCTGATGTCCTTCAAATCCAATGTGATGAGCAGCTCCACCACGGTGATCCGGCGCCTGCATGACGTGAAGCCGGTGAACCTGGTGGCGCTGAACCCGGCGGACGGGGCGCGTTTCGGCATTCAACACGGTGATTGGGTGAGCATCAGCACCCCGGGCGGCAGCCGGGAGGCGCAGATCAGTCTGCTGGCGGGGGTGATGCCCGGCGTGATCGCGGTGGAACACGGCTACGGCCACCGGGAGATGGGCGCCAGTCAGCACTACCTGGACGGCGAGCCGCTGGCGATGGATAAGCGCATTGCCGCCGGCACCAATCTCAACGATCTGGGGTTTGCCGATCCGACGCGCGAAGTGCCGAACACCTGGCTGGACTGGGTGACCGGTGCGGCGGTGCGCCAGGGCATTCCGGCGGCGATCGTCAAGCTTTCCGCGTAAACGGCAGACGAAAAAAAACCTGCTGTAACAGCAGGTTTTCTTGAGTTTGGTCGGCATGAGAGGATTATGCGCATCTTCGATGCTTGCCCTGCGGGCCGTTGCTAAAGCAACGTGGTCTCACTACGTTCGGCTCAAACCTCCTTCGGAGATTCTCATCCTCTCAGTGTGCAGACGAAAAAAAACCTGCTGTAACAGCAGGTTTTCTTAAATTTGGTCGGCATGAGAGGATTCGAACCTCCGACCCCCGACACCCCATGACGGTGCGCTACCAGGCTGCGCTACATGCCGACGCTATGAAAAATCATACTACCGATTCCCGATGTTAATGCAAGCGCCTCGCCACTTGATTGCTTTAGTTTTAAGCAGTTAGTTGGCGATAAAGCGTTTTACATCGGTCAGCACCTGCAACAGCAGAGCAAGCTGCGGTTTCTCGTCTTTTATTTCATCGCCGTTCTGATCGTAGACGCGATAGTTGCCGCTGTTGTCCAGCATCAGCGTCTGCGTCGGCGTGATGATCACCAGCTGATTGCCATCGCCGGTAGCGATCCAGTCGTTGCGGCGCTGGGCGGTGAACAGATCTTCGCCCTGCGAATAGTCTTTCGGCGCGGTCTTCACGTGCAGCAATCGTTGCATCAGGGTACGCATCACGTCGTTATGGCCGGTCAGCTTGCTGATGGTCTGCGCCGGGGTGCCCGGCCAGTGGATCACCAACGGCACCTGCAGCTGCGCCTGGTTGAAGCCGGTGCCGGCGCCCCATTGGCCTTTGCCGCTGTCGTTGAACTCGACGCCGTGCTCGGCGGTGATCACCACCACGGTTTTATCCAGCAGGCCACGCTGTTTCAGGGTGTCCAGCACCTGGGCTATCTGGGCGTCCACGTCTTGCGCGCCGGTGCGATAGCGCCGAATAAAGTCGGCCGGCGCCGGGGTTTTGTCGCCTTCGACAGCCTCAGCGCCGCTGAAGCTGATATAGGAGAACCACGGCTCTTTGCTACCCTGATCCGCCAGCCAACGCTGCCATTGCTGCGTGGTTTGCGCGTCGCTTTGCGGCGCCGGCGTCGGCAGCGAGAAGTCGGTCAACAGCGCCTGACGGTACAGGCTGGCGTTGAAGCCATCGGAGGAGAACAGCCCCAGCTGGTAGCCCCGATCGCCGAGCGCAGCGATCAGCGCCGACGGCTTGCGGCCGGCGAGCACGCTGTCCAGATAGGTCGGGGAAATGCCGTAGAACAGGCCGAACAGCCCGGTATCGGCATGGTTGCCCGAACTGTAATGATCGCTGAAACGCACGTTTTCCTGGGCGAAGCGCGTCAGCGCCGGCATATCCTGCGCCACGTCTTTGGCGCGAATGCCGTCCACCACGATCATCAGCAGGTTATAGCCGCTGCCTTTATCGCCGTAGCTGAGATCGCTGAGCGGATACTCTACCGCCACCGCTTCCGGATTGCCCTGTTGCATCAGACGGCGCTCATACTCTTGCTGGTCGAGCAGGCCGTGTTTTTCGAGGAACTTGCGCGCGGTCATCGGGTACGAGAGCGGCAGGTTGGCTCGCTGCATGGTGATCGGGCGATAGAAGTTGGCGTCGGCCCAGATGTAAATCAGGTGTGAAGCGAAAAAGGCGCTGATAAACAGCGCCGCCAGCGGTTTGCCGAAGCGGCGGCGGTTCAGGCTGCGCAGCTTCTGCCAGCTCCAGGTGGCGAACAGCATCTCCACCAGGAAGATCGCCGGCACGCAGATGAACATCAGTTGCCAGTCGCGCGACAGTTCGCTTTGGTCCGGGTTGACCACCAGATCCCACACCACCGGATTGAGGTGCAGGTGGAAATGGGAGAACACTTCGCTGTCGACCAGCAACAGCGTGAGCCCGATGGTGGCCAGCGCGGCGGAAATAAATCGCAGCAGCCGCTGCGACATCACCACGAAGGTGAGCGGGAAGATCACCAGCAAATAGCCGGCGAACACGATAAAGCTGAAATGCCCCAGCAGGCTGACAAAGGCATAAACCCGGCCCAGCAGGGATGCGGGCCAGTCGGTGACAAACAGGTAACGGCTGCCCAGCCCAAGGGCGAGCAAAATGTTGAATAAGGCGAACCAGTGCCCCCAGCTGATCATCTGGGAGACTTTTTCACGATAACGCTGACGGTTTGTCACCATAAGTCAATATTAATGTGCTTTATCTTCACGGACAGAAGCCTGCAGGGCTTCCGCGAACGATCTCGCCAGGGTTTTCCGCTGCGCGGGGGCAACGCTGGTGTTGATCAAATTAGTGACCATATTGCCCAGCACCATCAGGGAAAGATCGGTGGGGGTATGGTGTTTTTCCAGAACATTGACCAGCTCTGAGAGCAGTTGTTCAACGTGTTCGTCACTGTAACGGGATGATTGTGGCATAAAATTGCGCTTAGTAATCTGCAAAGTGCCCTATCTTACCGTATAGGGCAGTGATTTTCCGCTCTTTTATCACTTCCTGTCATTCGGGAAATTGTTCGCCCGCGCCGGGGCTGCCCCTTGCAGCACCTTTCCGGTTTGCCGCGGTTTTTAGTATTGCAGGGCGGGGCCTTCAGTGTTTGAATACGCGCCTAAAGAACAGGAGGATTTACCATGAGTCTGGATATCGACCAGATCGCTCTGCACCAGTTGGTGAAACGCGACGAGCAAACGCTGGACGTGGTGCTGCGCGATTCCTTGCTTCCCACCAACGCGGCGGTGGAAGAAATGATGACGGAACTGCATCGCGTCTATAGCGCCAAGAGCAAGGCCTTGGGCCTGTTCAACGAAGGCAGCGAGCTGGCGGAAGCGCTGCGCACCTGTCGCAAGGACGATAAGGACTTTCTGGCCTTCAGCCGCGCGGCGACCGGCCGCCTGCGCGACGAACTGGCGAAGTATCCGTTCGCCGAAGGCGGCGTGGTGCTGTTTGGCCAATACCGTTATCTGGCGGTGGAGTATCTGCTGATCGCGGTGCTGAACAGCCGTAACAGCATGCGCGTCAACGAAGAGCTGGATATCAACACCACGCACTATCTGGACATCAACAACGCCGATATCGTCGCGCGCATCGATCTGACCGAATGGGAAACCAACCCGGAATCGACCCGCTACCTGACCTTCCTGCGCGGGCGCGTGGGCCGCAAGGTCGCCGACTTCTTCATGGATTTCCTGGCGGCGTCCGAAGGGTTGGACACCAAGGCGCAAAACCGTGGGCTGCTGCAGGCGGTGGACGACTACTGCGCCGATGCGCAGCTGGACAAGAACGAGCGCCAGTCGGTGCGCCAGCAGGTGTACAACTACTGCAACGAACAGCTGCAGGCGGGCGAAGAGATTGAGCTGCAGGCGCTGTCGCAGGAGCTGTCGCCGGTCGGCGAGAAAGACTTCATGCAGTTCTCCAGCGAGCAAGGGTATGAGCTGGAAGAGAGCTTCCCGGCGGATCGCGGCACGCTGCGCCAACTAACCAAATTCGCCGGCAGCGGCGGCGGTATCAGCCTGAACTTCGACGCCATGCTGCTGGGCGAGCGCATTTTCTGGGATGCGGCCACCGACACGCTGACCATCAGAGGCACGCCGCCGAATCTGCGCGATCAGCTGCAGCGCCGGACCGGCAGCGGCAAGTAAGCGCGCCGAATCGCAGACAATAAAAAACGCCGCAATTGCGGCGTTCTTTATTTCGGCGTCCCGAAAGGTTCGAAAACGTAGCGATTAAACGCGAACGAAGTCGATGTGAGCCAGTTTTGGCTTGAACGGGTGACGCTGTACAGCCTGAACCTTAACTTTGGTTTCTTTACCGTCGATAACCAGAGTTACTGCTTCGCTGTAGAATTCTGGTTTAGCTTCCATGTTCTTGACAGAATCATGGTCCAATTCGATGGAAACTGCAGCTTCTTTGCCACCGTAAACGATAGCTGGGAATTTGTTTGCTGCACGCAGGCGGCGGCTCGCACCTTTACCCTGGTCTTTACGTACTTCTGCATTGATAGTGAACATTGTTTTTTCTCTTAAAAGAAAATTTACCCTGCTACAGGCGACCCAAGTAGCAAGTTCGGAATTCCGCTTTAACGCTGGGCAGGCCCAGGTAAAGCGCGCGGCATTTTAACGGAAAGCCGCCCGCAGGGCAACGAAAACCTGCCCCGATTGAGGGCCGTTCGCTCAGGCCAACTGATTGGCGCGGCGGAAACGGCCTTGATAATCGAACACTTTCTCGCGCACCTGCCAAAACTGGCCGCGTTTGCGCGCCACCACGAAATCCGGATGGCGCAGCGCCTGCTGTTGCGCCAGCACGTCGGCGGCGGTGTGCCAGGCGAACGGCACGCCCGGCGCGCGCTGGTGCGGGCGCAGGAACAGCATTTCGAACGCTTTGCGCTGCGCCGGCGTCTGCAGGCGGAAGCGCTCGCTGGTGCTGGTGCCGTCCTCGTCGTAATAGGTGGCCTTCAGCCATTCGCCCTTGTCGTCGCGGCCGCTCTGCAATTCCATGCCGCCGCAGCGTAGCACCAGCGCGTCTTTCAGCTTCAGCGCCGCCTTCAGCATGTCATCGGGATCGACCAGCACCTCCTGGCACTGATGGCAGCGGCGCGCGGCGATGTCGTTCTCCGCGCCGCAGTGCGGGCAGCTCTTGAACCGGAAGCGGTAATCGCACTGTTCGCGGTGGCCGTCGTCGTCTTCCAGCCAGCCCTGACAGCGGCGGCCGTAGTGCTCGATGATGTCGCCATTCTCGGTGCACTTGCCCCAGAACAGGTTGGCGAAGCCGCAGGCCGGGCAGAACACCTGCACCGGCTGGCTGTCGCCGTGCGGCTTGCTGACGCCGACCTCCGGCGTGAACAGATCGTGCGGGTTGCCGGCGTAGTCGAGGATCAGGCAATCCTCCTTGCCGGGCGACAGCCGCAGGCCGCGGCCGACGATCTGCTGATACAGGCTGACGGACTCGGTCGGGCGCAGAATAGCGATCAGATCGACGTGCGGCGCGTCGAAGCCGGTGGTCAATACCGCTACGTTGACCAGATAGCGCAGCTGCTGCTGTTTGAACGCCTCGATCAGCGCATCGCGCTCGGCGGGCGGCGTTTCGGCGCTGACCAGCGCGGCCTCGCCGTTCGGCAGCAGGCCGTGGATCTCGCGGGCGTGCTCGACGGTGGCGGCGAAGATCATCACCCCTTTACGATCTTGGGCGTACTCTACAATCTGGCTGATGATATGCGGCGTGACGCGGTTTTGCCGCTTCAGCTCACGGTTCAGATCCGCTTCGCTGAACAGGCCGTTGCTTCTGGCCTCCAGCCGGCTGAAATCGTACTGCACGATCGGCATGTCCAGCCGCTCAGGCGGCACCAGGAAGCCGTTCTTAATCATGTAGCGCAACGGCAGCTCGTAGATGCAATCGCGAAACAGGCTGGCGCCGTCGCCGCGGGTGAAGCCGTGGTAGTGATACTGGTAAATCCAGCCCTTGCCCAGGCGATAGGGCGTGGCGGTCAGCCCCAGCAGCCGCAGCTGCGGGTTGGTTTTCTGCAAATGCTGGATGATTTGCTGGTATTGACTGTCGTCGTCGTCGCTGATGCGGTGGCATTCATCGACGATCAGCAGCGAGAAGGCGCCGTCGAACAGCGGCAGGTTGCGCGCCACCGACTGCACGCTGCCGAACACCACCTTGCCGGCGCTCTCTTTTTGTTGCAGGCCGGCGGCGAAGATATCCGCTTCCAGGCCGTAGGCACAGTATTTGGCGTGGTTTTGCGCCACCAGTTCCTTGACGTGCGCCAGCACCAGCACCCGCCCGCGGGCGCGCTTCGCCAGTTCGGCGATCACCAGGCTTTTGCCGGCGCCGGTCGGCAGCACGATCAGCGCCGGTTCGGGGTGCCGCCGGAAATGATTGATGGTGGCTTCGACCGCTTCCAGTTGGTAGGGGCGTAGGGTAAAGGCCATAAATGAACGCCGTAGGTTGGAATGGGCCGCCGGGAAGCGGTTTTGTCACCTCTGTTCCCACAGAAAGCGTGACATTTTACGCCCGGGCGGCCGAAAAATTTCCATTATTATGCCTTCTGCGCGCGCGCGGTGCGAGAAGCGTGAAAATTACCCCTGTCGGGCAACGCGTTGTGCCGCTATACTCGTGTGACAGCAATCGCTGTTCCCCCACGCGATTTCCCCCCTGAACCTGCCATTTGCACCCGGTGCAACGGCGGGCGTCATATTTTGGCAATACGATCAATGCGATCATAACAACGACAGGCAAAGCAGATCCCATGCGATTGGACAAGTTTTTATCTCAGCAGTTAGGCATCAGCCGTGCGCTGGTCGCGCGCGAACTTCGGGCTAAACGCGTCACCGTTGACGGTGAGGTGGTGAAGAGCGGGGCGATCAAACTGACCCCGGAGCAAGAAGTGGCGTTCGACGGCAATCCGCTGCAGCAGCAGAACGGCCCGCGCTATTTCATGCTCAACAAACCGCAGGGCTACGTCTGCTCCACCGACGATCCCGATCATCCGACGGTGCTGTATTTCCTCGATGAGCCGGTCGCGTACAAGCTGCACGCCGCCGGGCGATTGGATATCGACACCACCGGGCTGGTGCTGATGACCGACGACGGCCAGTGGTCGCACCGCGTCACGTCGCCGCGCCACCACTGCGAGAAAACCTATTTGGTGACGCTGGAGCACCCGTTGGCGGAAGACACCGCGCAGCGTTTCGCCGAAGGGGTGCAACTGCACAACGAGAAAGATCTGACGCGGCCGGCGACGTTGGAGCAGGTCGACGAGCGCGTGGTGCGCCTGACCATCAGCGAAGGGCGCTACCACCAGGTGAAGCGGATGTTCGCCGCCGTCGGCAACCGGGTGATCGAGTTGCACCGTGAGCGCATCGGCGCCATCGTGCTGGATGACGATCTGGCACCGGGCGAATACCGCCCACTGACCGAAGAAGAGATCGCCAGCGTGGGCGCGCCGCACCTGCAGGACTGATAACCGATCATTGATTGCGGCCGATTAAGGAGTCGTGGAACGTGCAACAGAACCGAACCTCTCATCTCGGTTTGATTTTCATTCTGGGCCTGTTGTCCATGTTGATGCCGTTGGCGATCGACATGTACCTGCCCAGTATGCCGGTGATCGCCGCCCAGTTTGGCGTCGAGTCCGGCAGCGTGCAGATGACGCTCAGCGCCTATATGCTCGGCTTTGCCTTCGGGCAGCTGTTCTATGGGCCGATGTCGGACAGCATCGGCCGCAAGCCGGTGATCCTGTGGGGAACGCTGATCTTCGCCATCGCCGGCTGCGCCTGCGCCATGGCGCAGTCTATCGATCAGCTGATCGGGCTGCGTTTCCTGCACGGCCTGGCCGCCGCCGCCGCCAGCGTGGTGATTAACGCCCTGATGCGCGATATGTTCACCAAGGATGAGTTCTCGCGCATGATGTCGTTCGTCATTCTGGTGATGACCATCGCGCCGCTGCTGGCGCCGATGATCGGCGGTGCGCTGCTGCTGTGGTTCAGCTGGCACGCCATCTTTTGGACCATGGGCGCCGCGGCGCTGATCGGTTCATTGCTGGTGGCCTTGTTCATCAAGGAGACGCTGCCGAAAGAGCGGCGTCAGCGGTTCCACCTGCGCACCACGCTGGGCAACTTCGGTTCGCTGTTCCGCCACAAGCGGGTGCTGAGTTACATGTTGGCCAGCGCCTTCTCGTTTGCGGGCATGTTCTCGTTCCTCAGCGCCGGGCCGTTCGTCTACATCGAACTGAACCACGTTTCGCCGCAGCACTTCGGCTACTATTTTGCGCTGAACATCGTCTTCCTGTTCCTGACGACGCTGATCAACAGCCGCAACGTGCGGCGGTTCGGCGCGGTCAAGATGTTCAAGCTGGGGCTGCTGGTGCAGCTGGCGATGGGGCTGTGGCTGCTGGCGGTAAGCGCCGTCGGCCTGGGCTTCTGGGCGCTGGTGATCGGCGTAGCGGTCTACCTGGGGTGCATCGCGATGATTTCCTCCAACGCCATGGCGGTGATCCTGGATGATTTTCCGCATATGGCGGGCACCGCGTCTTCCCTGGCCGGCACGTTGCGCTTCAGCATCGGCGCGCTGGTGGGGGCGGTGCTGTCGATGGCGCCGGGCAAAAGCGCCTGGCCAATGGTCACCTCGATGGCGCTGTGCAGCATCGTGGCGGTGCTGTTCTACGTTTACGCCAGCCGGCCGCGCGATCGCGCAGCCTGACGTTCTCCCGACTCGGGGCGTTTCGCCCCGCAGCGTCATGGGGTTGCGCCCTGCCATTTCAGGGTGCAACCGGCAATGAATAATTCGTTGCTAAATATATGCCTGCTAATTAATCGGTCATTTTCCCATCTGTGTGCTTTTTGTTAAAAAATTCCGCCATCGTGCCGCCCAATATTCCCCGGGAGGCGCGGCGTTCTGTCGACTGCGCCGCGCGAGTGGTTTGTATTAGGATTGATGTAAATCAAGGCATTAGCAGGAGAGGCTGCGCTAACGTGGCGGGTGAAATGTTTCTTCAATGTAAAAATATGGCGACGGAAAAGTAGTCGCATTGCAAGAAAAAAGAGTTGAGATCGCTGCGGGAAAGGGTTACATATAACGCAAAAATGCGAGCTGAGTCGCAAAATGCCGTGAAATAACACCGCACGGCGCGCCAAAAAAATGGCGCGGCATCGGCAAGCACGGGGTCAGGTTAATGGCTTGCGGCAAAATTTACATTTAAATAACATTTGTGCGCGGCAGAGTCGGGAGTCAACGGCTATAACTTAGTAACCCTGTCAGGTAAAAGTGTTTCACCTTTTCAAACTAGGGATTTCATGTGGAGAGTATCCAACTTTCGGTAGTGCATCGCTTGCCGCAAAGTTATCGTTGGCTATCCGGTTTCACCGGCGTGAAGGTCGAACCGATTCCGTTTAACGGAATAGACGAAGATAACAACCTGATTGGGCTGAAGTTGCTCAGCCATGAAGGGGCCGAGGCCTGGCAGGTAATGCAACAGCTCAATCTGTCGCTGCAGGAGATTCAGGTCGACTGTGCGATTGTCGAATGGGAAGGAGAGCCTTGCCTGTTCGTGCAGCGCAGCGACGAGAGCGCCACCATGTGCCGCCTGAAAAACGTCGGCGCCGCGATCGCCGAACCGCTCAGCGCGCAGTATCCCTTCTGAATTCGCCGCTAATCCGCCAACTGCAGCAGTTGACGGGTATAGTCGGCGGCGGGCGCCGCGAAAATCGCCCGGCAGTCTCCCTGTTCAACCACTTCTCCCTGTCGCAGCACGATGACCTGGTGGCATAGCGAACGCACCACCTGCAGGTCATGGCTGATGAACAGATAAGCCAGCCGGTGACGTTGCTGCAGCGATTTCAGCAGCGTCAGGATCTGCGCCTGCACCGATTTATCCAGCGAAGAGGTCGGCTCGTCGAGGATCAGCAGCTGCGGCTGCAGGATCAGCGCGCGCGCGATGGCGATACGCTGGCGCTGCCCGCCGGAAAACTCGGTGGGATAGCGGTGGCGTAGCTGCGGATCCAGGCCGACCTCCTGCAACACCTCGATCACGCGCTGTTCCCGCTGCTCGGCGCTAAGCCGCTGGTGCACTTCCAGCCCCTCGGCGATGATTTGCTGCACGTTCAGGCGCGGGTTCAGGGCGGAATAGGGATCCTGGAAGACGATTTGCATCCGGCTGCGGTAGGGCAGCATCTGCTTCATCGTGAGCGGATGCAGCGGTTCGCCGTCGAACCAGATGGCGCCCTGCGAGGCCAACAGGCGCAGCAGCGCCAGCCCGGTGGTGCTTTTGCCCGAGCCGGATTCCCCCACCAGCCCCACGCTTTCCCCGGCGCGCAGCTCGAAACTCAATGATTTCAATGCATAGTGATAATCCACCGTGCGGCGCAGCAGGCCGCGGCGAATGGGGAAGCGCACCTGCAGATCTTCCACCTTGAGCAGCGGCCGCTCGTCGCCGGGGCGCCCGTTGGCCGCGGCAGGCAACGGCAGCGGTTCACCGACGTCTTCGGCGGCCAGCAGCTGCTGCGTGTAAGGATGCTGCGGCCGGCTGAACAGCCGCGCGCGGGCGTTTTGCTCCACGCAGCGCCCCTGACGCATCACCGCCACGTTGTCCGCCAGGCGGCGCACGATATTCAGATTATGGGTGATAAACAGCAGCCCCATGTCCATCTCTCGTTTCAATTCTTGCAGCAGCGTCAGGATCTGCGCCTGAATAGTGACGTCGAGCGCGGTGGTGGGTTCGTCGGCGATCAGCAGTTTCGGTCGAGTCAACACCGCCATGGCGATCATCACCCGCTGGCGTTCGCCGCCGGACAGCTGATGCGGGTAATCCTGCAGCCGGCTTTTGGCCTGGCGGATGCCGACGCGCTCCAGGCACTCGACGATCTCCGCGCGCGCGGCATCGCGCCGCAGGCCGCGGTGCAGCATCAACACTTCCGCCAGCTGTTTCTCGATGGTGTGCAGCGGGTTAAGCGACACCATCGGTTCCTGAAAGATCATCGCGATCTGATTGCCGCGCACCTTGCGCAGCGCCGTTTCCGGCGCATGCAGCAACGAGTCGCCGTTGAACAGAATGTCGCCGGCAGGGTAAACCACCGGCGGCGCGGGCAGCAGGCGCAGTATCGACAGGGCGGTGACGCTTTTGCCGGAGCCGGATTCCCCCACCAGCGCCAGCGTTTCCGCCGGCGCGATTTGCAGCGAGAGTTCATTGACCACCGGCGTGACGGTGTCGCCCTGGCGGAAGGCGATGCTGAGATCCTGAATAGCGAGCAAAGGAGTGGCCATATCAATGCGCCTTGCTGGGGTCAAAGGCGTCGCGCACCGCTTCGCCGATAAAGATTAATAACGACAGCAGCACCGCCAAGACCAGGAAGGCGGTGATGCCGAGCCACGGCGCCTGCAGATTGTTTTTGCCTTGCAGCAGCAACTCACCGAGCGACGGCGAACCGATCGGCAGACCGAAACCGAGGAAATCGAGCGACGTCAGGGTGGTGATCGAGCCGCACAGGATAAACGGCAGGAAGGTCAGCGTCGCCACCATGGCGTTGGGCAGCATATGGCGGGACATGATAACGCGATCCGGAACGCCCATGGCGCGCGCGGCGCGGATGTAGTCAAAATTGCGGGTGCGCAGGAATTCGGCGCGCACCACCCCCACCAGGCTCATCCAGCCGAACAGGATGGTGATGCCGAGCAGCCACCAGAAATTGGGCTGGACGATGCTCGACAGCAGAATGATCAGAAACAGCGTCGGCATGCCCGACCACACTTCGATAAAGCGTTGCCCCCACAGATCGAAACGCCCGCCGTAATACCCTTGCGTCGCGCCGACGCACACGCCGATCAGGCTGGAAAACAGCGTTAGGGCCAGGCCGAACAGCATCGAGATGCGAAAACCGTACAGCACCCGGGCCAGCACGTCGCCGCCGTTGCTGTCGGTGCCCAGCAGGTTGTGACGCGAAGGTGGCGAGGGGAAGGGCACTTCGGTGGCGAAGTTGATGGTGTCGTAGCTGAAGCGGATCGGCGCCCACACCGCCCAGCCGTGCCGTTCGATCTGCCGCTGCACGAACGGATCCTGATAGTCGGCTTCGGTATTCAGTTCGCCGCCGAAGGCGGTTTCGCTGTAGCTAATCATAAACGGCAGGTACAGCCGGCCTTCATAACGCACCAACAGCGGTTTGTCATTGGCGATCAGATCGGCGGCCAGGCTCAGGGTGAACAGCACCAAAAAGATCCACAGCGACCAGTAGCCGCGGCGGTTGCGGCGAAAGCGCGCCCAGCGCGCCTGGTTGATCGGGCTAAGGCGGCTCATTGGCGGGCCTCGAAGTCAATGCGCGGATCGACCAGGGTGTAGGTGATATCGCTGAGGATATTCAACAGCAGGCCGATCAGGGTGAAGATATACAGCGTGCCGAACATCACCGGGTAGTCGCGCTGCAGCGTGGCGTCGTAGCCCAGCAGCCCCAGGCCGTTGAGCGAGAACATCACCTCAATCAGCAGCGAGCCGGTGAAGAACATGCTGATAAAGGTGGCCGGAAAACCGGCGATCACCAGCAGCATGGCGTTGCGGAATACGTGGCGGTACAGGATCTTTTTCTCATCCAGCCCCTTGGCGCGGGCGGTGGTGACGTACTGCTTGCGGATCTCGTCGAGGAACGAGTTTTTGGTCAGCATGGTCAGGGTGGCGAAGCCGCCGATCACCGTCGCCAGCACCGGCAACGTGATGTGCCACAGGTAGTCGGCGATCTTCGCCGGCCACGAGAGGGTGTCGAAGTTGCTGGAGACCAGGCCGCGCAGCGGGAACCAGTCGAGGTAGCTGCCGCCGGCGAACAGCACAATCATCAGGATGGCGAACAGGAAAGCCGGAATGGCGTAGCCGATGATGATCAGCGTGCTGCTCCAGGTATCGAACGCGCTGCCGTTGTAGACGGCCTTGCGGATGCCGAGCGGGATCGACACCAGGTAGATGATCAGCGTGCTCCAAAGGCCCAGCGTGATGGAGACCGGCAGACTCTGGCCGATCAGCTGCATCACCGAGGCGCCGCGAAACAGGCTGTCGCCGAAGTCAAAGCGCATATAGTTCCACAGCATGGTGAAGTAGCGCTCGTGCAGCGGTTTGTCGAAGCCGTAACGTTGGGTGATCTCGGCGATCACCTCCGGATCCAGACCGCGCGAACCGCGGTATTGGCTGTCGCCAGCCGCGATGCCCGCCCGGGCATGGCCCAGGCCTTCGCTGACGCCGCCGTTGCCAAAACCGCTGCCATGCCCCAGCTCAATGGCGGCGATGGCCTGATCGACCGGGCCGCCGGGCGCAATTTGCACGATAAAAAAGTTGATGGTGATGATCGCCCACAGCGTGGGGATCACCAGTAACAGTCTGCGTATCAGATAGGCTGCCATTCCGACTCCTTATTGCCGTTGAGCCGGTAAACGCGCCGCCTTGTTGACGTCGTACCACCAGTTATCGAAGCCGATCGCATAGGCCGGGCGGATCGACGGCGTGGAGAACTTGTCCCAATAGGCGTAACGATCGTGGTTGGAGTACCACATCGGCAGCATGTAGTTGTTCCAGGTCAGCACCCTATCCAGCGCGCGGCCGAGCGGCAACAGGGCCTTTTCGTCGCCCTGATGGGCGGCGATTTGCCTCACCAGGCTGTCGACCGCCGGATCTTTGACGCCGGCCGTGTTGTAGCTGGAATCGATGTACTGCGAATCCCACAGGATTTGCAGATCGGCGCTGGGGAACGGCATCGCCATATATACGGTCGACATCATGTCGAAATCGCGTTCACGCATGCGACGGGTGTACTGCGAGGCGTCAATTTCGCGAATTTGCATCTCGATGCCCAGCCGCTGCAGGTTGTGGCGGAAGGGCAATACGTACTGGAAGTTGCTGCCGCTCAGCAGCATCAGTTCGAAGGTGAACGGCTGGCCGGTTTTGGCGTTGACCAGCTTTTGATTTTTGACCACCCAACCGGCTTCTTTCAGCAATTGGGTCGCCTTCAGCAGGTTTTGCCGATCGTTGCCGCTGCCGTCGGAGGAGGGCGGCTGGTAGATGCTGGTAAACACCTCCGGCGGTATCTGGCCTTTGAGCGGCGCCAGCAAGGCCAGTTCGGCGGCGTCCGGGTAGCCGCGGGCGGCGTAGGCGGTGTTTTGGAAATAGCTGTCGGCGCGCTGATAGGCGTTGTAATACAGCGCCTTGTTCATCCAGTTGAAGTCGAAAGCCAGGCCGATCGCTTCCCGTACCCGACGATCGGCGAACAGCGGTTTTTGCAGGTTGAACGCCAGCCAGCGGGTATTCTGCGCCGCCTGATTGGTCTCATCCTGCTTGATGATGTAGTTGCGCGCGAAGTTGCCGCCCTGATACTGGGTGGCCCAGCTTTTGGGTGACGGCTCGATGCGGAAATCGTAAGCGCCGGCCTTGAAGGCTTCCAGCGATACTTTATCGTCCAGGTAATAATCGTAGCGAATGCTGTCGAAGTTGTAGCGGCCGCGGTTCACCGGCAGGTTGGCGGCCCAGTAGTCGCGCACTCGCTGGTAGGTGATGTACTGGCCGAGGCGGTAATCGGCGATTTTATACGGGCCGCTGGCGAGCGGCGGGGTGCTGAGCGGTTCGTTGAGCTTATGGTTTTTCCAGAAGCTTTCCGGCAATACGCGCAGGCTGAGCAGGCTGAGGATTTGCTCACGGTTGGCTTTAGGCAGCTCGATGCGTACCGTCAGCCGGGAAATGGCCTTGACCGTGACGCCTTTGTAATAGGAGCGAAACTGCGGTACGCCTTCGGTCATGAATTTATTGAAGGTAAAGGCCACATCGGCGGCGGTGATCGGGCTGCCGTCCTGGAAGCGGGCGCGGGCGTTGATATCCAACTCCATCCAGCGCATGTCGGCCGGGAAACGGGCCGATTCGGCAATCAGCGGATAATAGCTGCCGGGTTCGTCGTCGGAGTTGGTGAACAGCGTATCGTACAGCTCCATCGTACGTTCGCCGGGCACGCCGCGGGTAGCGAAGCGGTTGAAGTTGTCGTAGGTGCCGATGGCCGCCAGCCGCACGTCGCCGCCTTTGGGTGCCGCCGGGTTGACGTAGTCGAAATGGCTGAAGTCGGTGGCGTATTTCGGTTCACCGAGAAGGGCGAAAGCGTAGCTTTCGTTGAGGGCTTCGGCCCGCAGACCGAAACTCAGTGCCGAGAGCACCAGAGCAGCGAAAATGCGCACGGACATCAGACGGTAAGCTCCTGCTGTGGAATAAAGTACAACCTGCGCCCAGCATAACATTCTTCGGGCGGGCGTAGGGTAAAGATGCTTAAAGACTAACTATTTATTTGCCTGATAATCAAAGACCTGATGAGCATTGCAGTAAGCGACGAAATTGTCGATGTTCAGCGGCTTGCTGAAGTAGTATCCCTGCATGAAGTTGACGCCGTGTTCTTGCAGGAACTGCATCTGCTCGGCAGTTTCCACGCCCTCGGCCACCGTCAGCATTTTCAGCTTTTTCGCCAACGAGATCACCGCATCCAGCACCGGCGCGGTGACCGTGTCCTGGCCGATGGTGTTGACGAAGCCACGGTCGATCTTCAGGTAATCCATGGTGAAGCGCTCAAGATAGATCAACGCGCTGTGCCCGGTGCCAAAATCGTCCACCGCGATCTCGATGCCCTGTTTGTGCAGCCAGTCAAACTCCGCCAGCGCACTCTCTTCTTCCACCATGCCGCGCTCGGTGATTTCAAACACCAGCGTAAAGTAATCGCCAGGCAGCTGTGTCAACAGTTCATACACGTCCTGGTGGAACGACGGCGCGCTCAGGTGGGCGGGGGAGATGTTGAGCCCGACCTTGCCTCCCCGCGGCAGCGCTTTGGCGAGCTGCGGCGCATCTTCGGCGATCAGCCTGAACAGGTGGCGGGTGAGCGGCACGATCAGCCCGTTGCTTTCGGCGTAGGGGATAAAGACGTCGGGCGGGATGCGGCCTTCGATCGGATGCTGCCAGCGGATCAGCGCTTCCAGCCCGCCGATGCTGTTGCTGTCGGTATGGAACACCGGCTGGTATTCGATAAAGAACTCGTTGCGCTTGATGCCGCGCAGCAGCGCGCGTTCCGGGCTTTGCCGCAGCAGCAGCATGTAATAGCAGAGTACGCCGATCATCAATGACAGCACCAGGCTGCCCAGCAGCGTCAGGCGAATGTCGTTGGGGGTCAGTTTCTCGTTGTAGAACAGGATGGTCAGCGGCAGATTGGGCAGCGTCAGTTTATCCGCCTTGCCCTTCGGCAACTGATCGACCGGCATCAGGTTCGGGCTGAAGGTGGTCAGCGCGCGGTTGCCCATCACGATGGCGATGCCCGGCGCCTGTTCGTCGTGCGAGGTGAACAGCAGATAGGGCATCAGATCGATGTCCAGCGTAGCGAGGATGCCGGTGGCCTTTTCGTCGGGATGCCGCAGCCAAACTGCAACCGCCGGTTTGTTCGGCACGATCGGCGTGCCCTGCTGCAGCTTGAGATCCAGGGGCAGATTCCAGTCGATATCCTGGTAGAGATTTTTCATCGGCAACATCATGTCGCCGGTGGCGGAAGAGCAATAGGCGTAGCCGTCTTTCACCAACAGGAAGGTGCGCACGCCGCTGGTAAAGGCCGCCTGGTAGGTAATGTCCGACTGGCTTGAGAGGCAAGGCTTGGCCAGCAGCGGCATCATTTGCTGCATCACCGTCTTCAGGTGCGAGATATAACCCAGCGTGAACTTTTGCGTGCGCGCTTCGACCTTATGTTGATATTGCGTGCGCTGGTGGTTAATCAAAGAAAGCGTGACCGCGGTGAAGAGCGTAAAAAATACCAGGGCGGCGACGCCGCTTTTAGCCAGGCTACGCTGTCGGTGAGACACGCTGCGGGCAAAAGCTCTTTTCAAGCCCATAACCGAGTCCTCTGCAACAGGGCGTCAGGGGTGTCGCGCAGCCATTTAATGGATTGTGCCAACGGCTTTTTTTTCATTTTTGCCTTTTTATCCCGTACCAACCGGCGGCGTTGTTTAAATATGCGGCGTCGCCGACAGAAATATAATGCGCCTATTTTAAGCGGAAACGTTTTAAATAACGCCGGGGCGCCGTTGCCGTCATCTGACGATAATAGGCGAGTTTTTCCTCGATAGCGCGATTTCCTGCCAACAGTTTATCAAAATAATGGCGTGCGGCAGCGTTAAGCGGAGAAAGATGGCGATAAGGCAGGGAGCAATCTTGATGATATCTGTTAGACAACCAAAAAAAAACGCCGCCCGTAGGCGGCGCTTATCGCTCGTTTGGTATTCAGGATCTTCAAGGCATTGCGCCGTTAACCGTTGGTCAACACCCGGCGCGCTTCTCGATAACGTTTATTCCAATAGTTATCGGTCAGCTTGGAAATCATGACCCCACTGCTGGTGGAGGCGTGAACGAACTGATCGTTGCCTAAATAGATGCCGACATGGCGCCCGGTGGAACCTGCGCGGAACAGCACCAAATCGCCGACGCGCAGCTTGGTGCGCTGGATTTTCTTGCCGAGATCTTCCTGTTCATAGGTAGAACGCGGTAAATCCATGCCGAACTGTTCGCGGAAGGTGCGTTGAACAAACGCCGAGCAATCGATGCCGCGCTTGCTGTCACCGCCTAAACGGTAGCGAACGCCTTTCCAGTCCGCGTACTGATCCATAATCTTTGACTTGACGTCAACGTTGCGGACCATCGCTTCGAATTCATCCTGAGAGGCTTGCAGTAAAAGACCGTCTTTGTCATTAACTGCACGCATCTCAGTTTGTGCGTTATTCAAGTTCGAAGTGTGAGTCGAGCTGCATGCGGAGAGCATAACCGCAGCGGCAATTGCAGGGACTACCCGCAAAAAATATCTCAGAAACGGTTGAGATTTGACCATTGTTGTTGTTTTCCCTTGAAGTCCTTAACGACGAAAGTCGCTACCTGAAAAATGCCAAACGAAACGAGCCTAGTCCGCACCTGTTGCATCGACAACCAGTTACCGTTGAAAACGTGCGAGAACGCACATTTTTATCGGATTCCATACTGATTCGACTTAAACCAGGCACAAACGCATCTGAGATTACCGGAACAAATAGGGGATTGCGAGCCTTTTTCCCGTCTTTTTTATATGAATTTGTGATGTAACATAATGTAAATCTTCATATAAAAAACGCCAATTGTCCGATGTATGAATCTGGCGTGAAATCAGGTTGCAAAAGCGTTAACGGGCGGTGACGATATTTTGCGCTCAGCGAAGGGATTAAGGCCGGTAGGCGAGCGCCTCCCGGCATGAGTCATAGACGCAAGTTATGGTTGGCCGGGGCGATGCTTGCCGGGCAACAGGCGATTCAACCGATCGACGATCCAGTCGCTGCAGGGCGTCATCAGCACCCAGCTGGCGCCAACCAGCACCACGGACAGCGAGCCGACGGCGATATCGGTAAACCAGTGGGCGCCAATCATCACGCGTGGCAATGAGAAGAGCAGCGTAATCAGCAGGGCAACGGCGAAGGCGCCGCGGCCGAAATAGCGCAGCATAAAGCAGGAAAAAATAATCAGCATCATGCCGTGGTCGCCGGGGAAGCTGTCGCTGGAGGCGTCCTTGGTGGGGATGCCGGTCAGCTCGCTGACGCGATAGATATTGTCGAAGGTCAGGGTGGGGCTCGGATGCTTCACCGGCAGCAGGTGGCCAAGCTGGTTCAGCACCACGGCGGTCAGCAGCATCACCACGCCGGTGATCACCAGGCGTCGGCGGCCGGCGGCGTCCTGCTTCAGGTAGAAGTACAAATACAGCAGGCCCATGGCGAGCAGCGAAATCACGTCAAACGCGCGGTTGTTGGTGATGGCGACCAGGTGCAAAAACGCCGGGTCGGTGGCCAGATGGCGGTTAAAGAAGAAAAAGATCGCCGAGTCCAGGGTAAACCAGCCGCCGTGATTGGCCGGCAGGAACCAGGACAGGAACAGCGCAACGCCCAGTAAGTTGAAGAGGAGAATGAGGGGTAAATTGCGGCGTGTCATGACATAACCTGTTGGCAAAATGAAAACGAAATAAAACCCGGCCGCCCTGCGGCAACCGGGGGGCAACGGTACGGGGTCTAACTTAAACGAATCTTAAACAAGGCGGATTGCAGGGTGTTCCAATCGGCATTTTCGCTGTGGATAAGCTCAATTCGGCTGTCGAGCGGCGCGACCGGGCGGGTTTCGATGTTGAGATCCTGTCCCTGACGATTGATCAGCAATGTGCCTTCGGGGATGCGCACCGCGCCTTTGGCGCGTTCTACCGGCGCGAGTCGCACCCATTCCATAAAGCCGACGGTGTCGAATTGGGTGTCGCCGTCAAAAATCCAGCCGCAGCTGGTGAAGCCTTGCCCCTCGTTCAACGCTCGCCGCCAGCGGGCGTGCTCCGGCAGCCGCAGCGCCGCCAGCCCCTGCGTTTTCGCCTGACCATGATGATGCTGCGCGTCCGGCAATTCTGTACGATTCGTGCGCGGAAGTGACAACAGCGCGACATCCGCTTCGCCTTGCGCGATGGCATAACAGGGCCGCCGCAGCGGATCTTGCGCCCTCCAGGCTTCCAGCGCCCGCCTGTCTTCCGGCTGATAGGTATCGCTTTTGCTGGCCAAAATAACGTCGGCCGCGGCCAGCTGATCGCGGAAGTTTTCGTTGTCGCGGTAGCGGGGCTGGCTGAGCTGGCGGGCATCCAGCAGGCACAGGGTGGCCTGCAGATCGATCCAGCCGGCATAGCTCTCCTGGGTCAGCAGCGACAGAATTTGTTTCGGATGCCCGAGCCCGGTCGGCTCGATCAGCAGCCGATCCGGTTTGGCCTGCTGTAACAGCATATTCAAGCCCACCTGCATCGGCAGGCCGTTGACGCAGCACATGCAGCCACCGGGGATCTCTTTGAGCACCGCGCCGCTGTCTGCCAGCAGCGCGCCGTCGATGCCGATCTCGCCGAATTCATTGACCAATACCGCCCAGCGCTCATGTTCGGGCTTATGAGCCAGCAAATGGCGGATAGTGGTGGTTTTACCGCTGCCGAGGAAACCGGTAATCAAATTGGTTTTGGTCATTAATAATTCCTGGAGCAAAAATTAACCTGCTTAATAAATGAGTTACGCAGCCTTATCGGTGAAACCGCCGCGATTTAATTTGTGCTCTATCTCGCAAATTTTGCACGTCACCATGCGCTTTTCAACCGACAAAATCCACCGTTCATAACAAGAAAATTCTTAGATAAAACCCTGTATTAGATGCGGTTAACTTTTGTTAGTAGCTTGTTTTTACATTGTTAATGACGCGATTAACGATCAAATCTCGTCCCTTTCCTTGCGATTATTCCTAACAAGATCCTCTATGGTTAAATTGGCTTAACTAAAAATGAGGTTGCCATGAATACCTTTCGGTTATTTTTGATCGTAGGAATGTTGTTTTCATGGACGGCAGTGAGTCATGCAGGAGTGGCCGGCGGGGTAATTCGCTTCGTCGGTTCTATCGTTGAAAGTCCTTGCACGGTCAATATTGCAGATTCTAAGGCGAATACGCAATGTTACCGCAACGGCCAGCGTTATCAGGCCCAGCAAGCGTTGTCAGGTTTTGATACTACACGCAAAGAACTTCCGCTCAATCTAGGCACAACCGAAATGAAGTGGGTAGACCAACAGAAGAAACTCGCTGTTATGACGGTCGTTTATCGTTAAGTCGTTCCGCCATGCCGGCGTAACGTTACGCCGGCATGGTTATTCTCGGCCCTGCAGGCTTCTCACCGCAGCACCCACTCCTTCACCGTTTCACGCGCACCGCGATCGCGCAGCGACAAATAGGCTTGCGTCACCGCGTCGGCAAACGCCGCATGCGTTGCCAGCGATTCGCCGAACACCGATTTCAGCGCCAGCAGCGCCGTTACGCGCCGCCGATCGTCCGGCGTAGCGGCAATAGTCTGTTGCAGTACGTCTGCCAGCGGATCGCGAATGTCGATCGGCTGACCGGCGTCATCGACGCCGCCGACGTAACGCATCCAGCCCGCCACGCCCAGCGCCAGCCCGCTATAGTCGCCGCCGTGCCGCAGATGCCAGCGCACCGCGTCCAGCAGGCGCTGCGGCAGCTTCTGCGAACCGTCCATGGCGATCTGCCAGGTGAGGTGTTGCAGCGCCGGGTTGCTGAAGCGCGCGATAAGCTGTGCGGCGTAGTCGGTCAGACTGATGCCGGTAACGCTCAGGGTGGGCGCCTGTTCGTCCAGCATCAACCGCAGGGCGGCGCGACGGTAGTGTTCATCCGCCATGCACTCGTTGATATAGCGGTAGCCGCCCAGGTAGCCGAGGTAAGCCAGGAACGAATGGCTGCCGTTCAGCATGCGCAGTTTCATGTGCTCAAACGGCAGCACATCGCTGACCAGCTGGGCGCCGGCCAGCTCCCACGCCGGGCGTCCGGCGGCGAAGTTGTCTTCCACCACCCATTGAATAAAGGGCTCGCAGGCGATGGCGCAGTCGTCGCGCACGCCGCCCAGCGCGGCGGCGATCTCATCCAGCGTGGCCGGCGTGGCGGCCGGCACGATGCGATCCACCATGGTGCAGGGGAAAGTGGCGGCGGTGGCGATCCAATCGGCGAGCGACGGATCCCGCGCCTGCGCCAGATCGAGCACCGCCCGGCGCAGCACGTGGCCGTTCTGCGGAATATTGTCGCAGGAGAGCAGGGAGAAGGCGGGCAGGCCGCGTTCGCGCCGCAGCCGCAGCGCCTCCACCAAAATGCCGGGCACGGTCTGCGGCTGATGCGGCGTCGCCAGATCGGCGACGATCCCCGGATGCTGCCGATCCAATCGCCCGCTGCCGGGCTCGATGCAGTAGCCTTTTTCGGTGATGGTCATCGAGACGATCGCCACCTGCGGCTCGGCCAGTTTCTCCAGCACCGCGGCGATGCCTTCCAGCTTGCGGTGCAGGCTCTCATGTACCGCGCCGATCACGATGGCCTGATGGCCGTCCGCGCCTTTCTCCAGCACGCTGTACAGATGATCCTGTTGCCGCAGCGCCTCAAACAGCGGCACGCCGCCGGACAGGCTGATCTCGCAGATGCCCCAGTCGCCGCCGTGGGCGTTCAGCACCCGATCGGTCAGCAGCGCCTGATGCGCGCGGTGGAACGCGCCGAAGCCAAGGTGCACGATGCGGCTGCGCAGAGCCCGGCGGTCATAGCCCGGCTGCCGGACGGCGCCCGGCAATGGGGTGTTGGCGATCGTTTTCATCTCATCTCCAAAGCGTGTAAGACAGCTGGTGGGCCAGTTGCGCCAAGTTAGCAGACCAGTTTTCTGCCACATCGGGCGGGTGGCGCCGGCGATAAAAAACTGCGACCAGTGTAAGGATGTCGGCCAGATAAAGGAATTGGTCAGTCCAAAATAAGCCAGAATCGTGAAGTGGATCAACCAATGAGGGGTTCGGTTTTGACAGCGCAGGGCGAAAGAGTAAGTTAAAGGTAACTGACATCTAAATTAAACTGGTATAACAGCATCGCGGTGCGAGACAGGCATAAGGACAAAACATGGAACAAACATGGCGTTGGTATGGCCCGAACGATCCGGTCTCTTTGGATGACGTGCGTCAGGCCGGGGCGACCGGGGTGGTGACGGCGCTGCATCATATCGCGAACGGCGACGTCTGGCCGATCGATGAGATCCGCGCGCGACAGGCGCTGTTGGCGGAAAAGGGGCTGGTGTGGTCGGTGGTGGAGAGCGTGCCGGTGCATGAGGAGATCAAAACCCACAGCGGCGACTGGCGGCGGTACATCGCCAATTATCAACAGTCGCTGCGCAACCTGGCGGCCTGCGGCATCGACACCGTCTGCTACAACTTCATGCCGATCCTCGACTGGACGCGCACCGATCTGGCCTATCCGCTGCCGGACGGTTCCAAAGCGCTGCGCTTCGATCAGATCGCCTTCGCCGCGTTCGAGCTGCATATCCTGCAGCGCGCCGGCGCCGAGGCCGACTATACGCCGCAAGAGCGCAGTCAGGCGGCGGCCTATTTCGCCGCCATGAGCGAGGAGGAAAAAAACCGGCTGACCGGCAACATCATCGCCGGGCTGCCGGGGGCGGAAGAGGGCTACACGCTGGAACAGTTCCGCCGCCGGTTGGCGGAGTACGATGGCATCGACAAGGCGCGGCTGCGCGAGAACATGGCGGTCTTTCTGCGCGCCATCGTGCCGGTGGCGGAAGAGGTCGGCATCAGGCTGGCGGTGCACCCCGACGATCCGCCGCGGCCGATCCTCGGCCTGCCGCGCATCGTCTCCACGATTGAAGACATGCAGTGGCTGAAGCAGACCGTCGACAGCATCTATAACGGCTTCACCCTATGCACCGGTTCCTACGGCGTGCGCGCCGACAACGATCTGGTGCGGATGATTGAAACCTTTGGCGATCGCATTCACTTTACCCACCTGCGCGCCACCTGCCGCGAGGAGAACCCGAAAAGCTTCCACGAAGGGGCGCACCTGCAGGGCGATGTGGACATGGTGGCGGTGATTGAAGCGATCCTGACCGAAGAGCTGCGTCGGCAGCGGGCGGGCGATCGGCGGCCGATCCCGATGCGCCCCGATCATGGGCATCAGATGCTGGACGACTTGAAAAAGAAAACCAATCCGGGCTATTCGGCCATCGGGCGGTTGAAAGGGCTGGCGGAGCTGCGCGGCGTCGAGCTGGCGCTCAAACGGCGTTTTTTCCCGGAGTTGCCGTAGCGGAAAATGAAACGGGGCCGCGTTCCGGCCCCGCTGGCGTCGACTAGTCGGCGCGGCTCATGTAGCGGCGTTCGGCGATATGAATGCGAATTTTGTCGCCGGCGCTGAGGTATTCCGGCACGTGGATCACCAGGCCGGTCGCCATGGTGGCCGGTTTGTTGCGGGCGCTGGCGGAAGCGCCTTTGATGCCCGGCGCGGTCTCGACGATTTCCATATCCACGGTCTGCGGCAGCTCCAGCGCCAGCACCTGGCCTTCCAGCGTCAGCACCTGCATGCCCGGCAGGCCGCCTTCCGGAATGAACAGCAGCTCGTCTTCGATCTGGTCTTTCTTGAAGATGTACGGGGTGTAATCCTCATCATCCATGAACACGTATTCTTCGCCGTCGATATAGGAGAAGTTCACCTTGCGGCGCGACAGGGAAATGGTGTCCAGGATATCGTCGCCCTTGAAGCGTTCTTCCACTTTCAGGCCGGTGCGCACGTCGGAGAAGCGCATTTTGTACAGGGTGCTGGCGCCGCGGGCGCTCGGGCTCTGCACGTCGATATCTTTTACCAGCAGCAGCTTGCCGTTGTAGCTGATCGCCATGCCGCGTTTAATTTCGTTAGCTCTTGCCATTTCAATTCATCCGCAATGAAGAGTATTAGAGAAGTTGCGACAAGGTACTCGCGCCGCCGATTTCAGGCAATAGCCCGGCGTAAAAACAGTGCGGGAAAGGGAGGGCGCTCGCCCTCCCGTCGGGGATTAGCGGAAGACCGGCAGCAGGCCGAACAGCGAAAGAATATGCGCGGCGGCGTTGATCAGGCCGAACAGGATAACGAACAGGATCACGCCGTTGCCGCCCGGTGCACGGTAACCGGCCTGCGGGTGGCGGCGGCGGCTGGCGCGCGCCATCAGCGCCGGCACGATCACCGCCCAGACGGTGGCCGCCAGCCCGGCGAAACCGATGGCGTACAGGAAACCGTTCGGGAACAGCAGCGCGGCCAGGGTCGGCGGCACAAAGGTCACCAGTGCGGTCTTGCTGCGTCCGACGGCGTCGTCCTTGAACTTGCAGAAGTCTGCCAGGTAGTCGAACAGGCCTAGCGACACGCCGAGGAACGAGCTGGCCAGCGCCATATAGGAGAAGGCGTTCAGCAGTTGGCTGACGGTTTGGCTGCTGGAGACGTTGCCCATTTGCTTGAGCAGGCTGCCGATGTTGCCGCCCTCGGCGATCACTTGCTTAAAGGCGTCGCGCGCGATATTGCCCTGGATCACGTACTGCCAAAGGATGTAGATCGCCAATGCCAGCAGGGTGCCGTACACCAGGCTGCGCACCACGGAGCCGCTGTCCTTATGGTAATACTTCACCAGCCCGGGAATGTTTCCGTGGTAGCCGAACGAAGTCAGCAGGTAAGGCAGCGCCGCCAGGGCGTAAGGCAGATAGCTGGCCTGGTCATCGCCGGTGTTGAACAGCACCGCGGGCTGCACGTGGGTGAACATGTCGCCCACCGACATCACGAAGGTGATCACCATACCGCCGATCAAAATGGTGCTCAGGCGGTCGACCGCGCGGGTGGAGAGCCAGACGATAAACGCCACGACCAGCGCGAACACCAGGCCGGCGGTGGTCTGGCCGACGCCGACGATGCCCTCCAGCGTGTGGGCGATGATCGAGCCGCCGGCGGAGATATAGGCATAGGTCAGGATATACAGCACGAACGCCACCGACAGGCCGTTCACGGCGTTCCAGCCTTTGCCCAGCAGATCCTTGACCATGGTGTTGAAGCTGGCGCCGCTCGGGTAGTGCAGCGTGGCTTCGAGGATCATCAGGCCGGAAAGCANCATGCAGGCCCAGGTATACACCAGCAGCGCGACGGAGCCGCTGAACCAGACACCGGAAGTGACGATCGGAATGGAAAACATGCCGGCGCCAACGGCGGTTCCGGCAATGATCATCGCGCCGCCGAGGACGGAAGGGCGGGCCAGCTTCTGGATGGTGTCCGTAGACATGCGTGCTCCTGGGGGATGGGTTCTTTTGTACTAGCTCAATGGTACATGGGCGCATGGCGCATGTAAAGCGTGGTAATTGCACGTTTCACGCGTTTTTGTCTTTAAATCAAGGTTTGTTGGGCGTTTTTTCGCCATAGGATGCAGCCGGCCGGCGCAGGGCGATGAGTGTAAAGATCGCCGGGGCGCAGGGATTCTGCTGGCGGCCGCCGCGCGCGGCTGCTATTGTCGCGCTTCTTTTCCCCAGCCCACCAGGAGTAGCGCTGATGGACTGTCGCAGCGACTGCGGCGCCTGCTGTATCGCGCCGTCAATATCCAGCCCGATCCCCGGCATGCCTAACGGCAAGCCCGCCAATACCCGCTGCATTCATCTGGATGAACGGCTGCGCTGTGGCCTGTTTCATTCGCCGCTGCGGCCGAAGGTGTGCGGCAGCCTGCAGCCGAGCCGCGACATGTGCCACGATCACCGCGATCAGGCGCTGATTTATCTCGCCAGGCTGGAAGCGGACACCGCGCCTTAAGCTTCCCTCAACGTCCACAGACACAGCGTCGCGCCTGCCGCCATCGCCAGCGCGGCGTAAAACACCGCATGGTAATTCCAGATTTCCGCCACCGCACCGGCGATGGCGCCGGCGATGACCCAGCCTACCCGAATGGTGTTGGTGAACAGCGTGGTGGCCGTGCCGGCCTGACCGGGCATCAAATCCTGAAAGTAGAGCATGCCGATGCCCGCCAGCACGCCGATAAACGCCGCATTCAGCAGCTGCAGGGCAATCAGCGGCCAACTGCCGGTGATAAACAGCAGGCCGCAATAGAACAGCACGCCGGCGACCACCGCCCCGCGCATCAAACAACGCTTGCCGCAGCGTTTCGCCACCATGCCGGCGAGCAGCATGATTGGGATCTCCAGCCCGGCGGCGGCACCCATCAATATCCCGGCCAGCCGCTCCGGCAGCCGCAGCTCGTGCACCACATACAGCGGCATGTTGATCAGGTACATGCTGTTGGCGGTCCACATCAGGGTGCAGGCGACGAACAGCAGCAGCGAATCGCGGCGATGCTGCCGCGGTGCGGCCAGGGGCGCGTTCGTCGCCGCGGTTTTCGGCATCGAAGGCAGCCGCTTCCACACCAGCAGGCCGCACAGCACAAAGGCCGCCGCGCCCGCCAGATACATGACCTTAAAGCCGAAGCCCAGCGCCAGCGCGAAGGCGATCGGCGGGCCAATGACCCAGGCAAGGGAAACCTGGGCGCGCATGATGGAGGTGAACATCACCGCCTCGCGCCCGGTGCGATCGGCATGCTCGCGCGCCAGCGCAAACATCTGCGGATTGGCGGTGGAGCCGAAGCTGGTGAGCAGCACGCCGACGAGCAGCAGCAGGTAATAGTTGCGGCTCCAGGCGAACAGCGTGAACCCCAGCGCACCCAGCATGCAGCAGAGGAAGATCAGTGATTTGCGGTCGCCTTGTTTATCCGAACGGCCGGCGAGAAACTGGCTGACCAGAATGCCGATCACCGCGCTGCCGGTAAAGAACAGCCCGACCAGCGCCGGCCGTACCTTGACCTCGGTTTCCAGAAACAGGCTCAGCGTCGGGGTTTGCAACGCGCCGGCGATGCCGGTCAGGAACGCCACCGCCAAAAAGGCCAGCGAAGTGAGATCGGGCGCGCGTCGCGTTACTGCGGATGAAGTCGGCATGGCGGTTGATAATTCGTCGAAAAAGGGAGGTCGCGCGCATCATACGCCCGTTGAAATGAAACGCAAACCGCTCCCTTGCGGCGAAGGGTAAGCGGATATGTCGCGCGGCGACGAGAAAAAAGGGGCGCGTTGCGCGCCCCAGTTTATCGCGGGTTATCGCGGGATCAGGCGCCTTGCGGCACCGCGTGCGCGGTATTTTTCAATACCGGCCCCCGATACTTCTCGATCTGCAGCTGCGCCATCTGCCCGCAGTTGCCCTGCGCCAGGCTGGAAGAGCCGATGTCGAAGGTCAGGCAGTTGACGTTGCCGTTCTTGCACAGCGAGCCGGGCTGCGCCGGATCGGCCGGATCGAACCAGGCGCCTTCGCTGATGCGCACCACGCCCGGTCGCACGTCTTCGCTGACCACCGCCCCCACCAGGATCTGGCCGCGATCGTTGAACGCCCGCACCAGATCGCCGCCGCTGATGCCGCGCGGCTGCGCGTCCTGCGGGTGGATCAGGATCGCTTCACGATCCGCTACCGCGTATTTCTCGCGCAGCGGTGTGTTGTCGAGCTGAGAGTGCAGCCGGTTGGTCGGGTGCGCGGTATTGAGCGACAGCGGATACTTGGCCGCTTCCGGCCCGCGATACCACTCGTGCGGCGGCATCCAGGTCGGGATGCCGGGGCAATCCTCGTAATGCATTTTGGCGATGGCGTCGGAGTAGATCTCGATCTTGCCCGACGGCGTGCCCAGCGGGTTCAGCAGCGGGTTGTCGCGATAATCGGCAAAGCGCACCCACTGCTTGTTGGCCTCCGGCACCGGGAAGCGCACGTAGTTGTTGGATTGCCAGAACATGTCGAACGGCGGCAGCGCCACCCGGGCGGCGCGCGCCTGGTTTTTCATGTCGTCGTACATGCCTTTCAGCCACTGGGTTTCGTCCTTGCCCTCGGTAAAGGCCTCCTGCACGCCCAGCCTGGCAGCCATCGCCGAGAAGATGTCGAAGTCGCTGCGCGACTCGTGCTGCGGCGGCACGCATTGATGCATTGGGAACACGTAGAGCTGCGAATAGTCGCCGCCCATTTCCAGATCGTTGCGCTCGTAGCTGGTGGTGGCCGGCAGCACGATGTCGGCATGCTTGGCGGTGGCGGTCCAGTAAGGCTCGTTGACCACGATGGTGTCCGGCCGCTGCCAGGCTTTGACCAGGTTATTGGTGTCCTGATGCTGGTGGAAGGTGTTACCGCCCGCCACATATACCATTTTCACCTCGGGGTAGGTGACCTTGGCGCCGTTGAAGTCGATGGTTTTGCCCGGGTTGCTCAGGCATTCGGCGATGCGCGCCACCGGGATCGGTGCCGGCGAGTTCTTCGGCGCGTTGCCTGCGGAGATGCCGGCGATGATGCCGCCTTTGGCGGTCGGGCTGCCGCCGGAGGAATAGTGGTAGCTGAAGCCGAAGCCGCCGCCCGGCAGGCCGATCTGGCCGAGCATCGCCGCCACCGTCACCAGCAGCCAGTGCTGCTGTTCGCCGTGGTGCTGGCGCTGAATGCCCCAGCCGCCCATGATCATGGTGCGGTGTTTCGCCATCTCGCGCGCCAGTTGGCGCAGCGTGTCGGCATCGACGCCGCTGATGTCGGCCGCCCATTCGGCGGTTTTCGCTACGCCGTCGCTCTCGCCCAGCAGGTAGGCCTGGAACTTGTCGAAGCCGACGGTGTAGGTTTTCAGGAAGTCCGGGTTATGCAGCTTCTCGGTCAGCAGCGTGTGGGCGATGCTGATCAGCATGGCGCCGTCGGTATAAGGGCGCGGGGCGATCCACTGCGCATTGACGAACTTGGCGCTGTCGCTGTGCACCGGATCGATGCTGATCACCCGGGTGCCTTTCTTCTTCAGCGCCTCGAAGCCGGTCTGGCCGACGTGATCCGGCACGTTCCAGCTGTTTTTCAGTGTGACCATCGGGTTGCAGCCCCACAGGATCACCAGCTCGCTGTTCTCAATTACGTTCGGCCAGGCGGTCTGCTGTTCGTAGACCTCCATCGAACCGACCACGTGCGACATGATCACCTGCGCCGCGCCGGTGGAGTAGTCGCCGGCGTAGCCGAGGAAACCGCCGGTCAGGTTCATCAGGCGTTGCAGCAGCGTGCGGCTGTTGTGCAGCATGCCGACGCTTTTCCAGCCGTAGGAACCGGCGTAGATCGACTGCGGCCCGTGATCTTTTTGCAGGCGAGTGATCTCATTGCACACCAGCTCGGTCGCTTTGTCCCAGCTGACGCGCACCCACTCGTCGCGGCCGCGCAGCTCGGTGCGGCTGCCGGGGCCGCCCTCCAGCCAGCTTTTACGCACCATCGGGTATTTGATGCGGTTCTCGGCGTGCACCTGATAAGGCGCCATGGCGATCAGCTCATTGGGGTACGGATCGTCCTGCACCGGCTGCACGCCCACCATCTTGCCGTCTTGCACGATGGCCTCGAACGCGCCCCAGTGGGCGCCGGTCAGAATGCCTTTCTGCGCCTGACGCAAGGCGATGAACTGCGGCAGCGCTTCGCTGATGGCCTGCGCCAGCGCCGCTTTGGGCCATAAGCCCGCCAGCAGCGGGGCGGCGGCCAGCGCGGCGGCTCCGGTCAGGAAGCGGCGGCGGCTCATGGTTAACGGTTGTTGGTTGCTCATTGCGCTTCTCCCTTAAAGCTTGGCCGGTGCGGCAGGTGGCATGTCGCTGGCGTGTTTTTGTACGTATTGCGTCAGCACGCGCAGCTGTTCCTGCGTCAGCGAGGTGCGCGGCGCCATGCCTTTGATGACGCCAATCCATTGGTTGGCGTTGAAGCGATCGAGCGCGGTCAGCCCGTGGCAGCCGGTGCAGTTGGCCGACATCATGTCCGCGGCGTAGCGCCAGATTTTTTGCTGATCGTCAATCAACTGTTTACGCGGCAGCCACACCTGCAGAGAAACCTGATGCCAGACCAGGCCGGTTTCCGCATCGGTCTGGGTGGAGGCGGTCTTCAGCTGTTGGCGCGCGTCTTCACCCAGCAGCACGCTGAGGATGCGTTTGCCCTGCGCGGCGTAGAACACTTCGCTGACCCCGTCCTGCTGCCAGCCGCCCACGGTGGCCAGTACCTTATCGCCATCCTGTTTCACCACCTGCACTTCGGTGGAAGGCATCAGGTTGCCGGCGTTATGGCTGTCGTCCGCGCTGAGGAAGAACGGTTCGGTGGCGATGGTGTAGAGGGTGGTGGCGTCCGGTGCGGTCAACGCCGCGGCCTTCGCCAGCTCGGCGGCGCCGGCCTGGGTTTCGCCGCTCATGTCCGGCAAGATGTGGGCCACGCCCTTATGGCAATCGATGCAGGTCTCGCCCTGTTTGATCGCCACCGGGTGCTGCAGGCGCGCCTCGGGGCGCTGGGCGGTAATGTCCATGGCGTCGTAGCTGTGGCAGGAGCGGCAGGTGGCCGAGTCGTTCTCTTTCAGCGTTTTCCAGACCGACTGCGCCATCGCCAGCTTGTGCGCTTCGTATTTTTCCGGCGTATCGATGGTGCCGACCATTTCGCCGTAAATGTCTTTCACCGCGCGGATTTTGGTCCACAGATAATCGATCGGCTGGTGCGGCACGTGGCAGTCGGCGCACTCGGCGCGGATGCCCTTGGTGTTCTGGAAGTGGACGCTGCCCTGATATTCGGCCAGCGGCTGTTGCATGGTGTGGCAGGAAACGCAGAAGGCGGTATCGCTGGTTTTATGGAATACGGTGGCGGTCCCGGCCAACAGCGCCGCGCCGAGGATAATCCCCAGCAGCAAAAGCCATAGCCATCCCCACCGGCGCTTTTTTTCAAAGCCAGTCAGTTTTTTGCTCATGGTAAACCCGCTTATCATTATGAATTTAAAATAAAATCTTGCCAAAAGGCCGACGACCGGAGGTCAGAATGCCACGTCGATTGCAGGGGTAATATAGAAGAGGGTTAACCCCATAGGGTTATCCGTAGTCAAAAAAAGGGCATATATCGCAAAAAATAGCGTTATATTCTGGTGTATATAGCGATGGGATCGAGCGGCAGGGGAAGCGAACGCAGGACGCGTTCGCGATGGCTCAGGCCGTGGGCAAATAGGGCTGGCCGCTCAGCCATAGCCGGATGGCGGTGCGGCTGGCTTCGAAATGCGGTTCCGGCAGGGCGTCGGGCGTGCACCAGCGCCACTCGGCGCACTTTTCGGGTTCTTTCAACTCGGCGCTGCCGCCGGGGTGATCCACCTGCAGGCAAACAGACACCGTGTGTTTGCCTTCGGCGCGCCAGGTTTGCAGATTGTTGCTGACGCCTACGAAGCGCGGCGGATCGATGAGCAGCCCGGTCTCTTCGGCGATTTCGCGCCGGGCGCACTGCTCGAAGGTTTCACCGGCCTCCAGATGCCCACCGGGGATCGACCAAAAGGGCGCGTGGGAACCGCAGCGCTTGCCCAACAAAATCTCGCCCTGCGGGTTGACGATGATCACCCCGACGCCGGTCACTACGTTCATGCTTTTCTCCGTCAGCAAAGTTTCAGCACAGTATGTCATTTTGCCCCGGCGCTGACCAATGCGTCGGCGAAAGTGTGCGTAAGCTCAAAAATCTGCAATGGCAAAAGGGAGAAAGCTTGCTTTCGCCTTGCGCTGCTCACACACTCCTTGAAACGTTTCAGCGTTATCCGGCCGCTTGTGGCGAGCGGGTAACGCTCCTTTTTCTCAATGAAGCTGAAACGATTCAATTCAGCAGGAGAGGAGAATCATGTTCCAGTTGTCACCGCAAGACATTCATCTGGGCGCCGCTGCCGCCGATAAGCAGGAGGCCATCCGCCAGGTGGCCGCCGCCCTGACCGAAGCCGGCTGCGTCAGCGCCGGTTACGTGGACGGCATGCTGCAGCGCGAACTGCAGACGTCCACCTATCTGGGCAACGGCATCGCCATTCCGCACGGCACCACCGATACCCGCGATCTGGTGCTGAAAACCGGCGTGCAGGTGTTCCAGTTCCCGCAGGGCATCGCCTGGGGCGAAGGCCAGACCGCCTATGTGGCGATCGGCATCGCCGCCCGTTCCGACGAGCATTTGGCGCTGCTGCGCCAGCTTACTCACGTGCTGAGCGATGACGGCGTGGCGGAGCGGCTGGCGAAAACCACCTCCGCGGAAGAGCTGCGCGGCCTGCTGATGGGCGAGCAGCAGAGCGCCGAATTCCAGTTCGACGTTTCGCTGATTGCGCTCGACGTCGCGGCCGACAGCCTGATGACGCTGCAGGCGCTGAACGCCGGCCGGCTGCAAAAGGCCGGTGCGGTCAACGCGCAGTTCGTCAGCGATGCCATTACCCGCAAGCCGCTGAACCTGGGGCAGGGCATCTGGCTGAGCGACAGCGTTGAAGGCAACCTGGCCAGCGCGGCCACCGTCAGCCGCCCGGCGCAGGCTTTCGTGGAAGACGGCGAGCCGGTGGCGCTGCTGCTGACGGTGTCAGTCGCCGACGCGCAGCCGCTGGCGGTGCTCAACTACCTTAGCGATCTGTTGCTGGCCAACAAAGCTGAACGCCTGCTGAAGGCGGATGCCGCCGGGGTGCTGGCGCTGCTGACCAGCGAAGTGGCCGAGGAGAGCAGCGTGCTGAGCGCCGAGTTCGTGATCCGCAACGAGCACGGGCTGCACGCACGGCCGGGCACGGCGCTGGTCAACGTGATCAAAAGTTTCAACAGTGACATCACCGTCACCAACCTGGACGGCAGCGGCAAGCCGGCCAACGGGCGCAGCCTGATGAAGGTGGTGGCGCTGGGCGTGAAAAAAGGGCATCACCTGCGCTTTACCGCCAATGGAGAAGATGCTGAAGCCGCGCTGAAGGCGATCGGCGAAGCGATTAATGAAGGACTGGGCGAGGGCGCAGCATGAGCAGAAGAGTAGCAACGATCACCCTGAACCCGGCGTACGATCTGGTGGGGTTTTGCCCGCAGATCGAACGCGGGGAAGTCAACCGGGTAAAAACCGCCGGCCTGCACGCCGCCGGTAAGGGCATCAACGTCGCCAAGGTGTTGAAGGATTTGGGCATCGACGTCACCGTCGGCGGCTTCCTGGGCAAAGACAATCAGGACGGTTTCCAGCTGCTGTTCAGCGATCTGGGGATCGCCAACCGCTTCCAGGTGGTGCCGGGCCGCACCCGCATCAACGTCAAGCTGACGGAAAAAGACGGCGAAGTCACCGATTTCAATTTCTCCGGTTTTGAAGTGACGCCGCAGGACTGGGATCGCTTCGTCAGCGACTCGCTGAGCTGGCTGGGCCAGTTTGACATGGTGGCGGTGAGCGGCAGCCTGCCGGCCGGCGTCGATCCCGATGCCTTTACCGACTGGATGACCCAGCTGCGCGCCAAGTGTCCGTGCATCATTTTCGACAGCAGCCGCGAAGCGCTGGTCGCCGGGTTGAAGGCCTCGCCGTGGCTGGTGAAGCCGAACCGCCGCGAGCTGGAGATCTGGGCCGGCCGCCCGCTGCCGGCGCTGGCGGACGTGGTCGAGGCCGCGCATGCGCTGCGCGAGCAGGGCATCGCCCACGTGGTGATCTCCCTCGGCGCGGAAGGCGCGCTGTGGGTTAACGCCTCCGGCGCCTGGATCGCCAAACCGCCGTCCTGTGAGGTGGTCAGCACCGTGGGCGCCGGTGATTCGATGGTCGGCGGCCTGATTTACGGCCTGCTGATGCGCGAATCCAGCGAACACACCTTGCGTCTGGCCACGGCGGTAGCGGCGCTGGCGGTCAGCCAGAGCAACGTCGGCGTGACCGATCGTCCCCAGTTGGCCGCGATGATGGCGCGCGTCGATCTGAAACCTTTCAATCAATAGCAGGAGGCAGAATGAAAACGCTGCTGATGGTAGACAGTTCGCTGGGGCAGGCCCGTGGCCACCTGGCGAAACGCATGCTGGAGGCCGCCGCGGCCAAAACCGGCCTGACGCTGGTCGAGTCGCTGCAGGACGCCGAACTGGTGGCGGTGGCGGGGCAGTCGGCCCCGGCTGACGCCGGGCTGAACGGCAAATTGGTGTATGTGGGCGATGTAGAACAGGCGGTGCGTGAACCGGACGCTTTTCTGGCGCGCGCCAAGGCCGAAGCTGAAACCTATCAGGCGCCGCAGGCTGCGGCGCCGGTGAAAGCCGGTGGGCAAAAACGCATCGTGGCGATCACCGCTTGCCCAACCGGCGTGGCGCATACCTTTATGGCGGCCGAAGCCATTGAAAGTGAAGTGAAGAAACGCGGCTGGTGGGTGAAGGTGGAAACGCGCGGCTCCGTCGGCGCCGGCAACGCCATCACCCCGGAAGAGGTGGCGGCGGCGGATCTGGTGATCGTCGCGGCGGATATCGAGGTGGACCTGGATAAATTCGCCGGTAAGCCGATGTACCGCACCTCCACCGGCCTGGCGCTGAAGAAAACCGCCCAGGAACTGGACAAGGCGCTGGCCGAGGCCGAGGTGTTCCAGCCGCAGCAGCGCGGTAGCGCGGCGCCGGCGGGTAAAAAGAAAGAGGGCAACGGCCCGTATCGCCACCTGCTGACCGGCGTGTCCTACATGCTGCCGATGGTGGTGGCCGGCGGTCTGTGTATCGCGCTGTCGTTCGTGTTCGGCATCAAGGCGTTTGAAGTCAAAGGCACGTTGGCGGCGGCGCTGATGCAGATCGGCGGCGGCTCCGCCTTTGCGCTGATGGTGCCGGTATTGGCCGGTTTCATCGCCTTCTCCATCGCGGATCGCCCGGGCCTGACGCCGGGCCTGATCGGCGGCATGCTGGCCGTGAGCACCGGCGCCGGGTTCCTCGGCGGCATCATCGCCGGTTTCCTGGCGGGTTACGTCGCCAAGGCGATCAGCAGCAAGCTGCGCCTGCCGCAGAGCATGGAAGCGCTGAAGCCCATCTTGATCATTCCGCTGGTGGCCAGCCTGATCACCGGTCTTATCATGATTTACGTGGTCGGCACGCCGGTCGCGAAAATCATGGAAGGCCTGACCCATTGGCTGCAGTCGCTGGGCACCGCCAACGCCGTGCTGCTGGGGGCGATCCTCGGCGGCATGATGTGTACCGACATGGGCGGCCCGGTGAACAAAGCGGCCTACGCCTTCGGCGTGGCGCTGCTCAGCTCCTCGGTGTATGCGCCGATGGCGGCGATCATGGCGGCGGGTATGGTGCCACCGCTGGCGATGGGGCTGGCGACGCTGCTGGCGCGCCGCAAGTTCCCGAAATCCGAACAGGAAGGCGGCAAGGCGGCGCTGGTGCTGGGGCTGTGCTTCATCACCGAAGGGGCGATTCCATTCGCCGCCCGCGACCCGATGCGCGTGCTGCCGTGCTGCATTGCCGGCGGGGCGCTGACCGGCGCGCTGTCGATGGCGTTCGGCGCCAAGTTGATGGCACCGCACGGCGGGCTGTTCGTGCTGCTGATCCCGGGCGCAATTTCGCCGGTGTTGCTGTACCTGGTGGCGATCGCCGCCGGTACGCTGCTGGCGGGCGTGGCTTACGCCCTGCTGAAACGTGCTGAAGTGCCGGCGGCCAGCGTGGCGTAACGGCGTCCAGCCATAAAAAAACCGGAGCCCAGGCTCCGGTTTTTTCGTTTTGGCGCCGTGTTACTGCTGCGCTTTCAGCCAGGCGATCTCTTCCGCCCAGATATCCGGGTTTACCGTTTCCAGAATCAGCGGGATATTGTCGAAGCGCGGATCGCGCATGATGTAGCTGAACACCGTTTTGCCGATGTTGCCTTCCCCCAGGCTGTGGTGGCGGTCGACGCGGCTGTTGAACTCGCTCTTGGCGTCGTTCAGGTGCATGCCGCGCAGGTAGTTGAAGCCGACGATGTCGCCGAGCTGTTTGAAGGTGTGTTCGCAGTCTTCTTCGGTACGCAGATCGTACCCGGCGGCGAAGGCGTGGCAGGTGTCGATGCAAACGCCGACGCGGCTTTTGTCTTCCACGCCGTCGATGATCGCCGCCAGGTGCTCGAATTTGAAGCCCAGGTTGCTGCCCTGGCCGGCGGTGTTTTCGATCACGGCCGTCACGCCGGCGGTTTTATCCAGCGCGATGTTGATCGATTCGGCGATGCGCGCCAGGCACTTGTCTTCATCGATTTGCAGCAGGTGGCTGCCGGGGTGGAAGTTCAGCAGCGTCAGCCCCAGCTGTTCGCAGCGCTGCAGCTCGTCGATGAACGCCTCGCGCGATTTTTCCAACGCGTCGGCCACCGGGTGGCCCAGGTTGATCAGGTAGCTGTCGTGCGGCAGGATCTGCCCCGGCCCGAAGCCGTACTGGGCGCAGGCGCTCTTGAACTTATCGATCACGTCGGCGGCCAGCGGCGCGGCCTTCCATTGACGCTGATTTTTGGTGAACAGGGCGAACGCGGTCGCCTCCAATTCGTGCGCGCGGATAACCGCCTGATCCACGCCGCCTGACGCGCTGACATGTGCACCGACAAACTTCATCTTCATTCTCCTGTGTTATCGGTGACATTATGGCATTGATGGCGGGCGGAATAAATGCGGCCCGCCGAAGCGAGCCGCAGAAGGGGCAGAAGGGAGTGATTAGAGCCAGTGTTGCACCAGCTGGTTTATCGCGCCGCCGCCGACCAGCAGCCAGACGAACAGCAGCGTGGCCAACAGAATCGGTTTCATCCCGGCCTGGCGCACGGCGCTGATGTGGGTGGTCAATCCCAGCGCCGCCATCGCCATCGCCAGCATCCAGGTGTCGGCGGTGATCAGGTGCTGCACCAGCGTGGCCGGCAGCAGGTTGAAGGAGTTCAGCCCGGCGACGGCGATAAACAGCACGGCAAACCACGGAATGGTAATGGCGGATTTTTCCGCCTTGCCTGCGCTGCCGCGGCTGATGTAGCCCGACAGCAGCAGCAGGAACGGCGCCAGCATCATCACGCGGATCATCTTGGCGATCACCGCCGCATTTTCGGCGTCCGGCCCGATGGCGTGCCCGGCGGCGACCACCTGAGCCACTTCGTGGATGGTGGAACCGGCGTAGATGCCGAAGGTTTCCTGGCTGAACGGCAGCCACTGGAAGTGCTCGTTCAACTGATACAGCCACGGGTAGGCGAAGATCGCCAGGGTGCCGAACACCACCACGGTCGAGACCGCCACCGCCACTTTGCTGGAGTCGGCCTTCAGCACCGGCTCGGTGGCCATCACCGCCGCCGCGCCGCAAATGCTGCTGCCGGCGCCGATCAGCATCGCGGTCTGGCTGTCGATGCCGAACACTTTCTTGCCGAGCCAGCAGGCCAGCAGGAAGGTGGTGGTCAGGGTCAACGCATCGATGATGATGCCGCTGGCGCCTACGTCGGCGATCTGCTGAAAGGTCAGGCGGAAGCCGTACAGGATAATGCCCAGACGCAGCAGGCGTTGTTTGGCCAGCTGTACGCCGCCGTGACAAACGGTTTGCCAGCGGGGATACAGCGTGTTGCCCACCAGAATGCCGAACAGGATCGCCAGCGTCAGCGCCCCCAGGCCCAGCTCCGCCACCCAGGGAATGTCGCCGGCCCAGACGGCCAGCGCGGTGAGCGCACCGGTCAACGCCAGCCCCGGCACCAGCCGCGGCAGGCCGAACAGCGGAAAGCGTCGCTCGGGGTAAGTGTGAGTGGTATCAGTCGCCATAAAAGTCAGTCCTTCAGTCTGTTTCTTGCTGCCAAGAGTACGTTTGGGCTGAATAAAAGAGAAATTGATTATATATTTATAACCTATCTGAATAAGTGGTATGGCGTCAGGCATTGGCATACAGCCGCATTGCGGCTAGGGTGAGGAGGAGCGGCGAACCGCCGTCAACTTTCCAACTGAACAGGAGCAGGCGATGGATACCGACGATCAACGCAGAGAGCAGATAGACCGGGAAGTGGGGCGCGCGGTGCGGCGGTTGATTGAAGAAAACAAGGCGATCGACCGCGACCATCTCGTGGCGATGCTGCAATTGATACAGCGGGACGAAGCCGGCGCGCCGCGCGAGGCGGCGCTGGCCGCGGCGGCGCAGCTGATCGCCTTGGGCAAGTAGCGCGCCGAATTGGCCGCAAACGGGGCTGCCTCGCCGGGCTCCCCACAGCATGTTGACATCATTTTGCGGTTCTCTGGCAGAACCCTTTTTCATTACCGGGACGGCTATGCATATCACGTTGCGTCAACTGGAAGTCTTCACCGAAGTGCTGAAAAGCGGTTCGACCACTCAGGCCTCGGTGGTGCTGGCGCTGTCGCAGTCGGCGGTCAGCGCGGCGCTGGCGGATCTGGAGGGGCAGCTGGGCGTGCAGCTGTTCGATCGCGTCGGCAAACGGCTGGTGATCAACGAGCACGGCCGGTTGCTGTATCCCAAGGCGCTGGCGCTGCTGGAGCAGGCGGGGGAGATCGAGCAACTGTTTCGCCATGACGGCGGGGCGCTGCGCATCGCCGCCAGCAGCACCATCGGCAACTACATGCTGCCGGAGATGATCGCCCGTTACCGCCGGGACTTTCCGGCCACGCCGCTGGAGCTGAACGTCGGCAACAGCCAGGACGTGATCGTGGCGGTGGCGGATTTCCGCGTCGATCTGGGGTTGATCGAAGGGCCTTGCCATATGCCGGAGCTGGTGACGCAGCCGTGGCTGGAGGACGAGCTGGTGGTGTTCGCCGCGCCGGACAACCCGCTGACCCGTCAGCCGCCAACGCTGGAGGCGCTGGCCAATGCCCCTTGGATCCTGCGCGAGCGCGGTTCGGGCACCCGTGAGGTGCTGGATCATCTGCTGTTGGCGCACCTGCCGCATTTCCAGCTGGTGATGGAGCTCGGCAACTCGGAGGCGATCAAGCACGCGGTGCGGCACGGCATCGGCATCAGTTGCCTGTCGCGGCGGGTGGTGGCGGAACAGCTGGCCAGCGGCGCGCTGGTGGAACTGCCGGTGCCGCTGCCGCCGCTGCGGCGCACCCTGTACCTGATCCGCCATCGGCAAAAGCACATTTCCAACGCCTTGCAGCGTTTTCTCAGCTATTGCGCGCTGTAATCGACAGCGCGTCACGCCCTCTGCTGCCGCGCAGGCCGAAGAAAGCATAAAAACCTGCGCGCGCTCACATTAATGAGAGTAAGTAAGGCCATAAGGGCCGCGGCTAATAATTGCCTCTGAATTATGAAGCTATCTTATATCAGTGCAATGTTGCTAGTTCACCGGCGGGTATTTGTTACAATCCGCCCTCATTTTTTCAAAGAGCAGATAGGGTACGAATGGCTCAGCAGGATATAAAAACATCGGGGCAGCAAGCACCCGGATTACGCCGCGAGCTGAAAGCCCGGCATTTGACCATGATCGCCATCGGCGGCTCCATCGGCACCGGCCTGTTTGTCGCCTCGGGCGCCACGGTTTCTCAGGCAGGCCCCGGCGGGGCGCTGTTGTCTTACGCTCTGATCGGTTTGATGGTGTACTTCCTGATGACCAGCCTGGGCGAACTGGCGGCCTTTATGCCGGTTTCCGGTTCATTCTCCACCTACGGCGCCAAATACGTGGAAGAAGGCTTCGGCTTCGCGCTGGGCTGGAACTACTGGTACAACTGGGCGGTGACCATCGCCGTTGACCTGGTGGCTTCGCAATTGGTGATGAGCTACTGGTTCCCGGACACCCCCGGCTGGATCTGGAGCGCGCTGTTCCTCGGCCTGATGTTCCTGCTGAACTACATTTCGGTGAAAGGGTTCGGCGAGGCGGAATACTGGTTCGCGCTGATCAAGGTCAGCACCGTGATTATCTTCATCGCCGTCGGCGTGCTGATGATCGTCGGCATTCTGAAAGGCGGCGAGCACGCCGGCTGGCAGAACTGGACGATAGGGGACGCGCCGTTCGCCGGCGGCTTCTCGGCGATGATCGGCGTGGCGATGATCGTCGGCTTCTCGTTCCAGGGCACCGAGCTCATCGGCATCGCGGCCGGCGAATCGGAGAACCCGGGTAAAAACATCCCGCGCGCGGTGCGTCAGGTGTTCTGGCGTATTCTGCTGTTCTATATCTTCGCCATTCTGATCATCAGCCTGATCATTCCGTACACCGATCCGAGCCTGCTGCGCAATGACGTGAAAGACATCAGCGTCAGCCCGTTCACCCTGGTGTTCCAGCATGCCGGCCTGTTGTCGGCGGCGGCGGTGATGAACGCGGTGATCCTGACGGCGGTGCTGTCCGCCGGTAACTCGGGCATGTACGCCTCTACCCGCATGCTGTACACCCTGGCGTCGGAAGGCAAGGCGCCGCGCATCTTCGCCAAGCTGTCGAAAGGCGGCGTGCCGCGCAACGCGCTGTATGCGACCTGCGTGGTGGCCGGGCTGTGCTTCCTGACCTCGATGTTCGGCAACCAGTCGGTTTACCTGTGGCTGCTTAATACCTCGGGCATGACCGGTTTCATCGCCTGGTTGGGCATCGCCATCAGCCACTACCGTTTCCGTCGTGGTTACATGCTGCAGGGGCGCGATCTGAACGACTTGCCATACCGTTCCGGGTTCTTCCCGCTGGGGCCGATCTTCGCCTTCGTGCTGTGCCTGATCATTACCCTGGGCCAGAACTACCAGGCCTTCCTGCAAGACAAGATTGACTGGTACGGCGTGACCGCCACCTACATCGGCATTCCGCTGTTCCTGCTGATTTGGTTCGGTTACAAGCTGTCGCGCGGCACCCGCGTCGTGAAGTACAGCGAAATGGAATTCCCGAAGATGGACGTGAAGTAATCTTCGGTGAGTGACACGCGGCGGGGGCTCCCGCCGCGTGTGGTTTTACTTTTTCCCGCCTTTGGCTTCCGCCAGCGCCTGCTGCGCCGAACTCATCAAATCCTCCACCGTCGCATAATCCTGCGTCAGCGCCAAAATGCCAGCGTTGAGCTGCATGTTCACCTCGCCGAACGCGCCAAAATCGTAGGGCGCTTCCAGCGGCGGCACAATGCGCGCCAGGAACTCGCTTTCCGCGCCGTAGGGCAGATCGTGCACCAGAATCAAAAACAGGCCGCCGGTGTAGCGGCAGACGTAGTCGCTGGGGCGGATCAGCGTCTTGAGGCGCTCGCCGACGGTGCGCAGCACGTCGTCGCCGATCTGCACGCCGTGGCTTTGGTAAAGCGCCGCCAGCGGGCCGAATTCAAGAATGAACAGGTGAGAGATTGGCTGTGTCGTACCAGGGCGGCAGATGTTGCGCATCACCGCCTCGCCGCCCGCGCGGTTGAGGAAGCCGGTCAGGCGATCGCGGTGGGACGCCTGCTGCTTCTCCCACGCCAGCGTGACGTGCTGTACCCGCTGGCGGTGGTAGCGCGCGATCATGCCATGGGCCAGCACCAGCCACAGCGGCGTGAGATCCGCCAGGACGAACAGGTTTTGCACGCGCGACAGCGGCGCCGCCAGCAGGTAGGGCAGCGTCAGCGCGATCACCTCAAGCAGCGCGAAACGCGGCGCGGCGGCATGGCGCTGCATCAGCCAGCAGGCCAGAGCGGTGATCGTCAGACCGGCGAACAGGATCAGCACAAAGCGGCCCGACAGCATCGCCAGCGCGGCGCTGGCGCCGACCAGCAGCATCCACAGCAACACCGTCACCAGCATGGCGTCCGGCCAGGCGGGTTGGCGCCTCTGCGCCAGCCAGGCGCGCCCGGCGGTCAGCAGCAGCAACAGCAGCAGCAGAACGATACCGACCAGCCGCTGGTTCAGCCAGGCGTACCCCACCAACAGCGCCGCCGGCCCCACGGCATTCAGCCAGGGAGTGAGAGGAGAGGGCGTCAGCGTGAGCCGCAGCTGGCGTTTAAACGGCTCGTCATCGGCGTGCAGCGGGCTGTGCAACAGCCAGTTCAGCAGCGCCGGGCGTTTGGGCGTTACCGCCGGAGATGGACTTCTCATTACAGCCTCGTCAATAAGGCCGCTCTTGCGGCGGCCTGAAGTTTTTTGCACGCTCGGTGCTGTGATTTTGGATTCTATGTGGTTTTTTCGTTATTTGTCAGAGTCTGGTCGGATCAGGAATAACTTTCAGAATAATGAACCTGCTGGCCGCAGCGGGGGTAAACGCGATGGATTGAAGAATGGCGTGGAAAAACAATTTATTACATTTCGATAACGCCGTTTTCACCTATTGATATGATTGATAAGTATTATCGTTTGCTTTATTGTTGACGGCTGCGCGCAGGCTGTCGCCGCGCGCTTTCCGGTTTACGGCGGACGCTTTCGCGCCGCTGTCATGATGGTTGTAACAGGTATCTTAACGAATGAGCGTATCCACCGATCCCATGACTGACGCCAAGGGGCAACCCAACGCCGGCGTGATGGGGCGTTATCAGCATATTCTTCGCCATCGCCTGTTGATGATGGGCGTGTTGGCACTGGCGATCCTGGGGTCGCTGCTGCTGGATTTCACCATGGGGCCGTCCGGGCTGTCGCTGTCGTCTTTATGGCAAACGCTGCTTGACCCCGCGGCGGCCGATGCCGGCACGCGGGTGATCGTCTGGGACATCCGCTTGCCTTACGCGCTGATGGCGGTGGTGGTGGGGTTTGCGCTCGGCCTGGCCGGGGCGGAAATGCAGACCATCCTGAATAACCCGCTGGCCAGCCCCTTTACCCTCGGCGTGTCTTCCGCCGCGGCCTTTGGCGCCGCGCTGGCGATCGTGCTCGGCATCGGCATTCCGGGCATTCCCGATCAGTGGTTCATCTCCGCCAACGCCTTTATCTTCGCGCTGTTCGCCGCGCTGATGCTCGACGGCATCACGCGCTGGACGCGGGTCGCCACCTCCGGCGTGGTGCTGTTCGGCATCGCGCTGGTGTTTACCTTCAACGCGCTGGTGTCGATGATGCAGTTCATCGCCAGCGAGGACACGCTGCAGGGGCTGGTGTTCTGGACCATGGGCAGCCTGGCGCGCGCCTCGTGGGACAAGCTGGGCATTCTGTTCGGCGTGTTCGCCGTGCTGCTGCCGCTGTCGATGATGAGCTCGTGGAAACTGACCGCGCTGCGCCTGGGTGAAGACCGGGCGGTGAGCTTCGGCATCGACGTGCGCCGTCTGCGGCTGACCACGCTGCTGCGCATCAGCATCCTTTCGGCGCTGGCGGTGGCGTTCGTCGGGCCGATCGGCTTTATCGGCCTGGTGGCGCCGCACATCGCCCGTATGATCTTCGGCGAAGATCACCGTTTCTATCTGCCGGCCAGCGCGCTGATTGGCGCGCTGGTGCTGTCGATGGCCTCGGTGGCGTCGAAAAATCTGGTGCCTGGCGTGATCATTCCGGTGGGCATCGTCACGTCGCTGGTCGGGGTGCCGTTCTTCCTGAGCATTATTCTGCGCCACCGGGGGAACGTATGAGCCAGGGCCTGCGAATAGAACACTTCTCGGCGGGCTACCCGAAGCGCCAGGTGATCGACGATCTCTCGGTGCCGATGCTGCCGCGCGGGCAAATCACCGTGCTGCTGGGGCCGAACGGCAGCGGCAAATCGACGCTGCTGCGCTCGCTGGCCGGGCTGAACCCGGCGCAGGGCAAGCTGTGGCTGGACGACGGCGATCTGATGCAGATGCCGTTCGCCCGTCGGGCGGAGAAAGTGGTGTATTTGCCGCAGTCGCTGCCCGCCGGGGTGCACCTGCACGTGCTGGAGTCGATCATCGTGGCGCAGCGCGCCTCGGGCGGCCGCAGCAACGCCGGCAGCGAAGCGGAAGTGATGGCTTTGCTGGAGCAATTGGGTATCGCCCACCTGGCGCTGAGCTATCTCGATCAACTGTCCGGCGGCCAGAAACAGCTGGTGGGGTTGGCGCAGTCGCTGATCCGTCAGCCCTCGCTGCTGCTGCTGGATGAACCGCTGAGCGCACTCGATCTCAACTATCAATTCCACGTGATGGATTTGGTGCGCCGCGAAACCCGCAAGCGCAACATCGTGACGGTGGTGGTGGTGCACGACATCAACATCGCGCTGCGCCACGGCGACCACGTGCTGATGCTGCAGGATGGCGATCTGATCGCCGACGGCGCGCCGGAGCAGGTGATTACGCCGCAGAGCCTGGCGCGGGTCTACGGCGTGCGCGGGCGCATCGAGCGCTGCTCGCAGGGCACGCCGCAGGTGCTGATAGACGGTCTGGTGAACCAGCCGACGATTTAATCCAAGAAAAAGCCCGGCATCGCCGGGCTTTCTTTATCGTGCTACGTGGTTCAGCGCCTCGCTCACGCGTTCGACGACGTGCTGGGCGGTGACGATGCCGCCGGACAGATACACCTCGGCCGCCGGCAGGTAAACCACCTGGCCTTTTTTCACCGCCGTGGTTTTCTTCAGCGCGGTGCCGGTGAGGATCTTCTGCGGCGCCACCGCGTTCGGCCGTCCGGTTGCGGCGTCTCTGTCGATAACGAACAGCCAGTCCGGATTCAGTTTGGCCACCTGCTCAGGCGTCAGCTTGTTGCCGCGTACGTCTTTTTCGTCGGACTGTAGCGCGGACGAGAAGCCGAGAGCGTCATAGACGAAGCTGAAACGACTCTTGGGGGCGTAGGCGCTGATCTTGCCGCCGGAGAACAGCACCACCAGCCCGCGCCCAGCTTGAGCGGCCTGCGGTTTGACCGCCGCGATCTGCGCATCCAGCTTATCGACCGCCGCCTGCGCCTGCTGCTGCTTATCGAACAGCTCGCCCAGCTGCAGCGTGCGCTGTTTCAGGCTGCCCAGCTGATCCTGCGGATCGACGGACATGTTTAGCGTCGGCGCCAGCGCATTCAGCTCGTCATAGGCTTTGGACGCCCGGCCGGCGATCAGGATCAGATCCGGCTTGGCGGCGCGCAGCACGGCCATATCCGGCTCGAACAGGGTGCCGGCATTGAGGTATTTGTCATCCTGATAGCGCTTCAGGCTATCCGGCAAGTTCTTGCGGTTGCCGGGCAGCGCCAGCGGCTCGACGCCCAGCAGCTGCAGCGTTTCCAGCGAGGCGTAATCCAGCACCACGATGCGCTGCGGGTGCTTGTTTACCTCGGTGCTGCCGTTCAGGTGCTGGACGTTGACGGTGGCCGGGGTAGCGGCTACCGGCGTATCGGTTTTGCTGTGGCAACCCGCCAGCACCATCGCGGCCAGCAGGGCGATCATCAGGGGGGAGCGGCGTAATCTCATGGAGCTTCCTCACGGTGATGGAATGAAAAGGGCGCGCAGCTGAACTGACCCCCAGAAGTTGGACGATGTAAATTCAGGCGGCCTTCATGGCCTGGGTTCGATACTCTACCGGACTCAGGCCTTTTAGTTTCTCTCTGAGGC